>ENA-UOXV01000030-UOXV01000030.1-marine-metagenome-genome-assembly--contig:-NODE-30-length-150771-cov-9.785637_pt1 | contig 150771 bp, 143 predicted proteins | sample MGYA00238165_ERZ766961 | MGnify/ENA primary metagenome ERZ766961 (study PRJEB28924, sample SAMN03173240) | marine metagenome | biome: Marine; feature: Water; material: Subsurface seawater | place: North...
GAATCGTTAATAATACGAAGACTCTTCGTATCACATTTACTCCTAACACCTCAGCGAGCTGAGGTGTTTTGGTAGAGCCTCTTGTTAAGGTGTCACATGCAGAACCTCTTCCAAATCCGTCTGTCCATCATTCGGCTGCTCTCCGTGAACTTTAGAAACCTCGGGCATCCCATTCGCATCTGTCTCCGTCTCTGTACCATTATTGGCTCCTTGCTTCAAAGCAGAATCTGCAGATCCCGCACTATCCGCGTCCAACGCATTCTGATTATTTCCTCCCTGTCCTCCAGCAGTAGCACTATCTCCTGAACTATCCACCTCCGAACCCTTCTTATTTTTACTCCCCACATCGACACCATCGGGCCCCAAAGTAGATCCTGGCTGATGAATATTCGTATCATCGCCCTTCAAATCCTCCGTGCGAAGGCCATCTCCTGAGTACGTAATAAACACGATTGTCTTCACAATAATGTACGAAAACACAATCAACAAAAACCCCGCCCCCGACCAGGTCAGGCCGGATTTGGCTTTTGAAATCTTGTCACTATCCCCAAACGCCGTCACCAACATAAACGCATTCAAAACAATAAAATAAATCGCAATCGCCGCCACAATAGCCGTGAGACCATTCATAATTTTTTGAAGAAATCGCGTAATATCTCGCTGATCTCCATAGTAATTTTCTCTTTCGCCAGTAGAACTTGCCATAGGAACCTCAAGACTCGATACCTTCTGAATAACAAGATGTTCCGGACGACTTGAAACATCTAAATGACCTAATGCTTGATGCAAATCAAACGCCGCCTCCCCCGCCAAGGGGATCAAAAGACCCAAAACCATAAATACTATTTTTTTCATGTAGTAGGAGTCACTGCTAGGATCAAATAGACGGTCTTAAGAAACGAAAAGGAAAGCACGATAAGAATCGTCCCCATCAGGGCATACTGAAATATTTTTTTGGATGCGGCGATGTCTTCCTCACTGTCCCCAGCATACACAAGACGAATCCCTGAAAACAAAAACATGACCACCACAATCGGCGCCACCGCGTAGAAAAGAATATCAATCGCTCGCGGTATAAAAACCATAAAAAGCTTTTCACTCCTTCCATCCGGAAGCTCTAAATCTTTATTTTTCCCAATAATACCTCTGACTCCAAACAACTCCTCTTCCCCTGGTAAAAGCGGACCCGCCGGCCGCAATCGAACTTCTGATTCCCACGTCGGGAAAAGAACATCCGAATTAAACTCGACCGAAACTTCCTTTTTGACAGGAGGATCAACCGCCCATACTTCTCCGCCACCCCAACTCAGAGCGACCAAAAGAAATCCCAAACACAAACCTTGTTTTATCATCGTGTTGAAGTGACAGCGGGATTTTCGTAATCATCCCCATAAAAATCAATATTTACCACAAATCGTACCATCGCATAGGCCATCGCCGCAATCAGCGCGCCCACAATCGCCCAAAAGATAACATCTTTGGCCTTTTTTGTAAGCTCTTGATCGCCGGAACTGAGAATATACATCACCCCCGCCACAATAATCGCGACCACGGAGGCAAAAAAGAGAATCAACAAAAATCCATTCACCAAACCCGGTGCAAAATATTTGGAAATATAATTCTTCCCCTTCGTACTCAGCGGATCTTCAGGCCCGGGAAGAATTCGCTTCCCATCCTGCGTCCCTCCCCCCAAGAGCGGCGGAGGCGTTCCGGCTTCGGCTGTCAAAACAAGCCCTCCCATACTCATGCACAGGGTTATCGCCAACGTCCAACCAAGCAAAAAACTTCTCATAACAAAGTCAGTATACAGTGAAGTATTAATAATTGTGAATGAATAATGGCTAATTCATTCCCAGGATCAATTCCAAGTCCACCAGCCCCTCTGGAGAAACCAGCTCGATCGGTGCCGTTGTTTCTTCAGGAGATAGAACTCTCGCCTCAAACAGAGTTGATAAAAAGGCCTTGGTCTTCGGCATACCCCCCTCCTTCAGATCTTTGATAAGGTGTTCAAACACCGGCCGCTCACTGTCATAGTTTCCAATTTCGATCACGTGCAACCCCATTCGTCGCAATCGTGCTGCCGTCTCGGAAGCCTTGCCATCGATCCGAGATCCATTAAGCACGGCGAGCTGTGCATTTTCCAATAAAATATCCGGCTGTTTTAATACGAGCGAAACAAAGGTCTGTGTGTCTTTAAGATTTTCTGGCAACAGCACAAACTGTCCCCCAAAGAACTCCTGAGCCGGCGTATAAAGAAACCCTCCCTTTTCTGCCGGATCATCATTGAGCACGGCATGGACGGCATTCGAATAATCTAGCTTCGCCGCAAGCTCTGCCATCGCTACCACCTGTGTAATGCCCAAATCTGTAATCACGTTCTCTCGGAAAGCCCGATACATCTCTCTCAATTTTCCAAAATCCGACAACAAATGCATTTCCGCCGCACGATTCTTAATCGCCATCAAAACCTGTTGCTGACGCTGAGCTCGATTGTAGTCTGACGTAGTTTTTCGACTTCGTGCATATTTAAGCGCCGTACTTCCGTCAAAATGCTGCCAACCTTCTCGCACCAAGAACATCTGATACCCATAGTCTGCGTCTGGATAAAACGGATCCACAATATCTTCCTGTACAAAGATATCCACGCCCCCCAGACCATCAACTAACTCTTGAAACACATGAAAGTTCACCACCACGCCATAGTGCACATCGATATCTGCGAATCGAGCAATCGCATCTTTGATAACTTCGAGCCCTTTCTGGCTATTTTTTTTATTCTTGTACCGCGCCGCAGCATAGATTTCATTCACCTTTCGATCTCCAATCTTAGAAGACACGAAAAGATCTCTGGGCAGGCTTAAAAAAGAAACCGAAGGCCCCGAAGGATCAATCGACGCCAACATAATCGAATCTGAAAGGTTCCCGCCTTCTTCAGATTCCCCGGCGACGCCGAGAAACAAAATATTCGTTCGCCCTTCTTCATCCTGAGACAGATCACTAAACGGCAAAAATCTCGCCACGGTCGCCCCTCCCCGAGAACCATGTGCATACAAAAAACCGCCTCCCACCAAAAGGCTTAGGAGTGCGACAAGAAGTTTTTTCTTTCCACTCAAGCCAGGTCCTTTTTGTGACCGCCGATGTTTGATCTTTCGGACTTTAAAACTCATGGGCGAAAAAAAAGAGAACACAGCCACTGCTTAGTCCCGTCCACCCTACCCAAAAGGGATGAATCGTCAATATTTCTCTCCTTTCTCCGTCAAAGAATATTGCTTTTTTTGAGAGGCTCTCACCAACACCCCCATCGGCAACCGCAACCCCCGCGCACTCATCAAAGCCTTCGCTTCTTCGTGCGTTACGTTCACGAGCAACGTCTTGTGTGCTCCTGACGTCTGAACATCTATCACACGAACATTCTGAGTAATAATCGTCGAGGCCCCGTTCCATGACTTCGGGTGAGTGGTCAAAATATCAATCCCGTCTCCCGAACGAATCTCTGGCAACCGCGAAACAAACCACGATTCATCCATGCCAAAGGCCACATGATCCTGAAACTGCGCACTGATCGACTCCAGGTTGATAGGCGGCCCCAAATCAAGCGCCGTGAGAATCTGACCCGAACTTTTGTGCGTCAACAATGTCTGACCTATCACTGAATCCAACCCCAAAAGCGCATCTTCGGGAACCCATTTTCGCGGTCTTTTCTCTTGATGGATCTGCGAAGACTCCAAACCCAGCGGCGCCTCCAGCGATTCCCGCACAACCACCACGTCAATCAAATCTTCTTGCCGTGAAACTTTCTGAGCCCAAGACCACAAACTCCCGCTCATGAACAAAAGAAATATCAAAAAACTTAATCCCCACCGTCGCTGTGTTCGCCTCACCAAAAGATGATAGGGATGGGTCACGCGAGGAAGTCGCGGTCGTGCCGATCGACGAGCCATACATTTCTGAAAAGATCTAAAAATATTCATGGAAGTTTTAAAAACATAAGGGATTCTCCCCGAATCACCTGCGGAACCAAGAGGGAAGATAAAAGTGGATCGGGAACCTGTTCAATAATCGATCGCAATCGAATCTCTTTCGTCCCCAAAGTAAAATCTTCGGGAAAAATAATGCTCAAATGTGCACGATCAAGCGTCTGTTCTGGATCAAACGCAAGCGCCTCTTCACTGGCCAGAAGAACCTGATGGTGAACGAAAGAATCGATTGTCATCTGATAAATTTCAGAATCTGAAACAAAATCAAAACGATTCGAAGATCGGCAAACATCAGGCGGCTCCTCAACACGACACCACGCAGAACGATTCACCGTAGCACGTGAAGCAAGCGTCTCTGAAAACGCCCGCAAGCCACGAACACCCGCTTCGCGTGCAACATGATGAAGCTCTGTGTGTCTGACATAGAGTTGTCCGGACTGCAAAACCATCCCTGCCAAAAGCAGAAGCCCCGGAATCACCAACGCCACAAACACTAGGACAAAGGCCGGTTTACGAACACGTATACGGAGGATTGGTTTCATTACAGAGAATAGAGCTCGAGGCTTCACTCGAAAGAGATAGATCAGAAAGCCCCAAAAGAGAAATATTAAGCGGAAACGCCTGGCGAAGAGAAACGGTCAGCCGGTCTCCCGATCGACGCTGGGAACTGACAATTTCTTGCCCCGAAACCGAATCTCGATTTACCAATGAAAGCTCTACTGAATCTTCATCATAAAACTCATTAATCGCCCCCAAGATACGACGATCATCATTGGTCAGGCTCCCCACCTGCGCCGCAAAATGCGTAACATAAGACAGTTTTTGCTTGACCGTAACCGCCACCGATAACTGAAGAAATCCAAAAATAAAAAGGAGCAAGAATGGCATCACCAGCGCGGTTTCAACCAACGCCTGCCCCGGAACAGAAAACGATTTCTGAAAATTTATTTTTGCGGGCGATTCAATCACCCCCCAAGCCGCACGGCATCGCCGAATCCGCCACGGCTTCACGCCTTTGTCTTCTCGAATCACACGTCCCTCCCGATCAACCCAAAATAAATCTAAATCAAAGCGAAGGAAACAAGTGTGAATCATCTGGCAATTCGAGATAAAAAAAGGTTCTCCCTTCCGGACAAACATCAGTCCGAATATTCGATCGCAAAAAGTGACGGCTTTTTTCATGAAGCAAAAAAATTTACAAACTAACTTCCTGACAACGTGTCCGTGACCCCCTGAAAAATATTCGAAACTTCCGTTCCCATAAGCGTCATCACGCCCACAACCACAACCGCAATTACCGCCAAGATAAGCGCATACTCCGTCATAGTTTGACCAGAGTCATCTCGAAAAAGCCGAATTAAAAAAGATTTCATAAAAAAGTAGGTTAAGAATATATCGAATATTCAACAAGGCTTTTTCCTTGTCAAAGATTTAATCTAAATTTAATATTGGGCGTGTAAATACGTTCTCTCAGTCATTTTTTAGCCTTTTCATTCATGAGTCCTGATTTCTACCTCTGGGGTTGGGTGTGTGCGATATCGCTCATTGCAGCTCTCTACGACACCAATACCCAACGTATTCCAGACCGACTCCTTTCTCTCGGAATTATCGTTCTTGGGGCCGGTCTTATATGGGCACTTCAAGGCCCGCAAATATGGACACACCTAGGAAGTGGAATCGTAGGACTCTGGATCGGCGCCCTATTTTTTTACTTCAAAATTATGGGGGGGGGCGATGCAAAGCTCTTAAGCCTTGTGAGCCTTATGGTCCCCGTAGACTACCTTTTGGAACTATTGCTGTGGATTTTTATCGCGGGAGGAATCTTGGCGCTCTGGGCGCGATTTATCTTCAAACAAAAGGCCATTCCCTATGCGGTTGCCATCTTTGGAGGGGTCTTTGCTTTTGGCGCGGTGAGACTCCTGATTTTTTAGCAAAAACACGCCTTCAAAAAACTTTGATCAAAAAGCATTTGACATATTTTTATTTTTAGCAAAAATCTGGATCGGTTAATCCATTTTATATTTCCATGTCTACGGTCCAAGATATCGCTCTCGCCATTCCTACCGACTACACACAGCCGGGTATATTTTCACAACAAGATGATGATATGTTTGGAAGCGAAACCGATGACGATGAAGTCACCCTCGATCAATGGGAAGCTGATGTTGACGATGAAGAAGCGGAAACAACAACGGATGTCGACGACGATGAAGATAGTTTTGACGATAACGACAACTACTAGAACTTAAAAAGAAAAACATCCCTTTCTAACCGTCCTGTCAGAAGACTCGGCGGTTTTTTTGAAAGAAAATTGAAAGAAAATTATGCCCCATACGTACTACCTCATGAAGCTGGCCACTTCAATTTCTTTTTTCCCTTTAATTCTTCTTCTTATGAAAAAATCTATGACCGCCCCTTTCTGGGGAGCCCTCGCGCTCGCCATCATGATCCTTCCTACTTCGACACAAGCCTTTGGTCAAAACATGACCCAAGAACACTATGATGAATTACGCGTTTTAGTGCAGCAACACAGCGACGTTGAGTCCTTCCTCACCGCTATCAAAGCCCAAAAGGAAACCCGTAAATCCGAGCGACAAGCCCGAAAAGACAGTATCGAACACAGCGTCGAAAAAATCGAGAATGGTATTATCAAAACCACAACCTCTACCGATCCCGATGTCGTTGCCAAACTTCACGAACGAGAAAACAAAAATTCCCAACGAGAAAATGTCACCCATGTCGTAGAAAAGCTCGCCAACGGGGTACGCGTTACGATTACTTCAACCGATGAAGACATCGTAGAACGACTCCAGAACAGACCCGACCACAAAACACGTGGAAACCGAAAAGGAGTGCGTCGGTCTCAAAACCGAGGATCCTCACGATGGGGGAACCGTAATAACAATGAGGAGGCAGACATTGATGCCCCTCGTCAACGGTCACGTCGTGGATTCGGACGATCACAACGAGGACGTTATAACCGATAACCAGTCATCTCATTAAAAAAAAGCCCTATCAAATTGATCGGGCTTTTTTTGAAAGAAATTTTTTTTATTCGCGTCTACAATAAGGAAGCCTATGGAAGATTTCTCATCATTTACTGACGAAGCGTTGGCAAAAAAAGCCCCCCAAAACATGGAAGCTTTTGCCGCCCTTATCCAACGCTATGAAGCCAAACTCATGCGCTACATCTTTCGTATCTCTAGTTTTTGTCAGGAAAGCGCTGAAGAAATTTTACAAGATGTCTTTCTCAAGGCCTGGAAAAATCTCAACGGATTTCGCGGTGATGTTTCTTTCCAGAGTTGGATCTACCGCATCACGCACAACGAAACTATTTCTGTTTTTCGAAAGCACAAATCACGAGGCATGCACCTGAGCGTAGAACTTGAAGAATCACTTTTTGTCCCCGATGAAAACAGCGATCTAACCCTTGAATTTGATCAAAAACTCTCGGCCCATCACGTCCAAATAGTCCTCGAAGATCTCCCCAAAGCTCACCGAGAAATCCTCGTCCTGTGCTATCTCGAAGACCTCAGTTACAACGAAATGGCAGACATTCTCAAGTGTCCTGCCGGAACCGTCGCCACCAAAGTCCACCGCGCCAAAGAAGCCTTTCGCGCCTCAGCTTCTTACCTCTCCCCCGCATGAAACCCTCCAAAACCATTCTCGATCGTATCCAGGAAGAACACATCCAACCCAAACCCAAATACTACTTTTGGATCCTTCATCTTTTGGGCGGATTAGGCATCATCGCCTTTCTCGTTCTTGGAATGATGGCCAATGGTATTATTTTTCACTTCCTGAACCATCTTGAATTTGCAGAATTCATCTGGCAGGGCCCCCAACAAATCCTCAAGTTTCTATGGTTTGGGATTCCTTTTTTGTGGATTTTTCTTGCGGCGGGACTCTTGCTCGTTACCGCACGACTCGTCCGAGAGCTTAAAAAAGGATACCGCCTCCGAATGAGCTTCTGGCTTTTAATATTGCTGGTCCCACAAGTTGTCGCAGGCGCGCTTCTCGAACGCTCTGACATGGGAGAACGCCTCGACGAAATCATGGCAGAAAAAATATCATTTCACCAAACCCGAAAAGCCAATCATGAAAAACTCTGGTCCCAACCCAGTGAAGGATTTTTGGGAGGCACGATCGTCGAAATACAAAACGACAGCCTCTTGCTCCTCGATGACTTTGATCAAAAGCGATGGTGGGTAAGCTTTTCAAGAAGCCAGACACATCCTCGCCTCAGTCTCGAAACCGGACAACGCATCAAAATCATCGGACAAAAAACATCCGACGCAGAATTTGTGGCCGAGAAACTCCTCCCGTGGCGACGTCCCGGAATACGAAAAAGACGAAACGGCAAAAGAAGACGGAATGAAAAACACCGTCCTCAAACACCTTTTCATAAACAACCCCCCTCCAGTCTATCAGTCGAACAATAGTTGACTCATGGGCAAAAAAGAGGTACAATGGGAAGAAATGAAAAACCTTAAAAAAGCTGGTAGCTTCTTCGTAAGCTGTCTCAAAAAAGTTCCTCTTCAAAAAAGTTTTTCAGAAGTGATTAATTTTCTTCGGCGCCCCGTCACGCTCCCCGACAACATTTTGGTGGCAGCTTCACACGGAAGCGCTCGTTTTCCACTGCGTCTTTTTCGACATCTCACGATCTATTATCAGACGTCTCCACGCCTCCTGCTAAACTTTTCTGATTACGGAACACGGACGCTTTTAGGAAAAATTCCTGATAAACAAAAAGTCATTCCTCGGTACGGACGCATCGTCGGTGATCCAAACAGAAACCTCAAACAAGACGATCTTATTCGATTTCATGATTTTGGAGGGAATCGAATATTTCGAGAAAAATTTGAAAAACGACTTACCACTTCTTGGATCCGATTCATCTGGCGAAAAAAACTTCTCAACTATTCTTATCATCCCTACTACGCGGAGATTCTGAAAAAAATAGAAGCCATCGCCAGCAAAAACAATGATCCCCAGAAACCCATTGTTTTTGTAGATATACACGACGTAGGAGACCGAATCCTTGGACCACGCGTCCAAGACGACGTCGCCCGGAAACAAAAATTTGCTAAAGTTGTGATCTCCAATGCCCCCGATGAAGAAATAGAAGGCGGGGTGTTTGGAACCGCGCCTCAATATTTTATCGAGGAATTTGCCGATATTCTCGCCCAAAATTTAGAAATAGAGCGAAAAGAAATAAAAATAAATAATCCCTACAAAGGCGGAAATATTATCCGTCATTTTGGAAATCCTCACAAAAACCACGCCCTGGCCAAAGCCCTCAAGGGCCAAAATATTTTTGCCATCCAGCTCGAATTTAATCGATCCTGGTATCTGAACGAAAAAACCCAACGGATCTATGGCCAAAAAATGAAGTTTGTCCGCCAAGGACTCATGAAAACCCTCAAAGAAATATCCAACATGAATTTTGGAGAACCACCACTGCAGGAAGAAGAAATCCTCGATGAAGAATCCTAAGAACGACCCTTCAGTTTCTTCAAAACATCTTCAAATTTCACATCTTTCCCCGCGCACAAAACCAAAAAGTGGAACAACAAGTCTGACGATTCGTTGAGAAAATCCTCTCGATCGTCATTTTTGGCCGCAATAACCGTTTCAACCGCTTCTTCTCCGACTTTTTGAACCATTCGGTCCAAACCTTCCTTGAAGAGACTGGCTGTATACGAGCCTTCGGGCATTTCTTTTTTACGAGACTCAATTAATTCAAAAAGTGAAGACAACACACCAAAAGACTGTGATGCACCAAAACAACTAAAACTTCCTGTGTGACAGGTGCTCTCCGGCGCTTCGACCAAATACAAAATTGCATCTTGATCACAATCAATTTTCAAAGATTTAATATTTAAAAAATTCCCCGAGGTTTCGCCCTTCGTCCACAGACGATTTTTGGTCCGCGACCAAAAGGTTACCTGGCCACTTTCAGAAGTTTTTTCACACGCTTCTCGGTTCTGATGCCCGACCATAAGTACCGTTCCAGAAACACAGTCTTGAACAACAGCCGTTATGAGTCCGTTATTTTTTTCAAAGTTAAGCGCGTCGATATCGATAATATTTTTTGTCATAAAGTAATTCTGATAGGAATCGCGCACTGCGCGAGATAAGATTTAAGTTCAGGAATTTTTATTGATTTCGAGTGGAAGACGCTGGCCGCCAAGGCCCCGTCAACATCAGCCATCTCAAAAACATCTTTGAAATGCTCACGTTTCCCGGCGCCACCCGAAGCAATAATAGGCACTTTTGCGACCTTGGCCACGGATTTCAAAAAAGAAATATCATATCCATTTTTCGCACCATCTTGGGCCATACTGTTGATAACAATCTCCCCAGCGCCTCTTCGTTGGACTTCTTCAATCCATTCGAGCGCTTTCCACTTCGTTTTGGCCGTAGCACTTAGCGACCCCGTATTGGAATAGATTTCCCCCGCTCGGACATCGATCCCGATGACCACCGCCTGAGATCCAAACTTTTCAACCAGTTCCAAAATCAAGTCCGGACGCTCTAAGGCCGGCGTATTAATCGATATTTTATCAGCGCCCGCTTCAAAAACACGTTTGGCCTGCGCAACCGACCGAATACCTCCTGCCACAGAAAAAGGAATCGATATCTGCGCTGCTACTTTTTCCACCCATGACAGATCGACGTCGCGTTTTTCTGGACTGGCCGTAATATCATAGAAAACAAGCTCATCGGCGCCTTGTTCTGAATAATATTTGGCGAGCTGAGCCGGGTCGCCCATATCTTTGTGATCTTTGAACGCAACGCCTTTGACGACGCGCCCTTCTCGGATATCCAAACACGGTACAATTCGTTTAGCAAGCATTGGTAAAGGCGTTAAGATCTTCCACTGAAATTTTTCCCTCATAAAAAGCTTTTCCAAAAATAGCCCCACTGATTCCAGTGGATTTAAGATCTTCAAGGTCCTGAAGACTCCCAACACCACCCGCAGCCAACAAATAAATCTGCGGAAACTGATTTTTGAGTTTTTTATAAAGTTCGACCGAAGCGCCCTGAAGCGTTCCATCTTGCTCAATATCCGTCACCATAAAGTTTTGAAATCCTTGCTCTACCAGTGACGCCATAAACTCAAACGCACCAACCTCATTCGATTCGGTCCAACCCTTCGTCATCACTTTGCCTTGTTTCACGTCCACGCTCATCACGATCTGATCGGTTCGAAATCTCTCTCGCAAACGCTGCATGAGACCCGGATCAGTCAACGCTTTTGTGCCAATGATAACACGACCCACTCCCAGCTCTAGCCAGGATTTTATAGACTCAAAAGTTCTCAGTCCGCCTCCCAACTGAACCGGAAGACTCGCCGTCCCCAGAATTGTTTCCACTGCCACAGAATTTTGAACCGCCCCAGATTGGGCTCCATCCAGATCAATGATGTGAATCCCGAAAGCAAAAGTTTCAAACTGTTTCACAATATCCTCAAACGAAACATCATATTCATCTTTCGCCCCGAAATCACCCTTGGTAAGACGTACCGGCGCACCTCCCATCAAATCAATAGCCGGCCAAAGTTCGAACGTTGTTTTCTTGTTATCCATTATTTATAAATTCAAAAAGTAAATCTTGCCCCAAGTCTCCTGATTTCTCCGGATGAAACTGCATCCCGATAAAATTATCTTTGCATACGACAGCAGACAATACTTCATCCGCATATTGGCATTCAGCCGTTGTATATTTATTAAGCGGAACATAATAGCTGTGTACAAAGTAAAAATAAGAATTATCAGGCGTTATTTGATTCCAACCCATGTGCGGAATTTTTTTGGTGGCCTGAAACTTTTTCACCCGCCCTTCAAGAATCCCCAGACACGGTGTATCCCCCTCTTCTGAAAATTCAAACAAGAGCTGCATTCCCAGACAAATTCCCAAGAAAGGCTTTTTATAATTTTTAATCCAATCTTCCAAATCTCTTTCTTTCAAAGAAGCCATGGCCGACCGAGCCGACCCAACACCAGGGAAAATTATGTGCGTACAGGTCTCCAGGACTTCTTTTTTATCCGAAAGAATATACGGCGCCCCCATCCGTTCAAGGGCATTTTGAACCGATCGCGTGTTTCCGGAATCGTAATTAATAATGCCGATCATAAGATGCCTTTGGTTGAAGGAATAGCATTAGACGTTCGTCGCACCGCTTCGCGCAGAGCTCTTGCAAACCCCTTAAAGGCCACTTCTATGAGGTGATGATTATTATCACCACTCAGCTTAATATTCAGCGTCATCCCTGATTTTTGAGCCAAGCTGTAGAAAAAATGCTCGAGTAACTCTGTTGGAAAATCTCCCACATACTCACGAACCAAATTCGCTTCAAAAACAAGATACGGACGCCCCGAGAGATCGAGAGCAATGTCACACTTACTTTCATCCATTACGATGATCCGTTCTGAGGCATAACGTTCAACACCACGCTTGTCCCCCAGGGCCTTCTCCAGAGCCTCTCCAAGCAACAAAGCCGTGTCTTCTATAGTGTGATGCTCATCCACGTACAAATCGCCCTTACACTGGATGCTAAGATCAAATCCTGCGTGCTTCCCGATCTGATCCAACATGTGGTCAAAAAAACGAAGACCGGTCTTAATTTTTGTTTTACCACTCCCATCAAGATTCAGCTCCAGTTGAATCTCCGTCTCTTTCGTCGAACGGCTGAGACTTACTCTGCGCGGTGCATTTATCATTTCGTCCGCAATATCCTTCCACGCCCATTCCCCCAACAAAAATCCTCGGACACCTATGTTCTCTGCAAATTCAATATCACTTTTTCGGTCGCCCACCATAAATGATTTTGAAGCATCAATATTATTCTCTCGAAGAAATCGATCTACCAAACCGGTATTAGGTTTTCGATTATTCGAAGGGTTTGCGGCAAGCGAGTCATCCTCAAAAACAGACAGAAATTCAATCTCTTCTGACAACAAAATATCAAAAAGTTTTGCATTAACCCGGTCATAATTTTCACGCGGATTATCGCTCGTCCCAAGTCCGTCCTGATTCGTCACCATGACAAATTCCCAGCCATTCTCACCAAGCTGTCTCAGTGAAGAAATAGTATCTGGCAAAAACATCATTTCCTCCAGACTATTAATCTGTTGTGTTTCTGGTGGTTCAACCAGAAGCGTTCCATCGCGATCGACAAAGGCTATTTTTTTCATGATTGATAATTTTTTAAAAGAGCTAACAACATTTTGTTCTCTACTGAAGATCCAACCGAAATTCTCAAAAAGTCAGGATAAGCATCATATCCACGGATAATAATGCCCGATTCACGAAAAAATAATTGCAGTTTACTCGCCCCGCGAACCTCAAGCCACAAAAAATTAGTCTGCGTCGAGAATACTTTTTTCACAAAACTAAACCGCGACAAAGCTTCTTGAAGAATCTTTCTTTCAGAAATAATAATATCAGCGTTCGCTCTGACCAATGATTCATTTTCAATCGCCTCGAGCGCCTTTTTCGAAGACAAATTATTCAGATTATACGGCATTTTAATCTTACTCATGACTTCGATGATGAGCGACGATGCAAAAACCATTCCAATACGACATCCCGCCAAAGCCCAGTACTTAGAAAATGTCTGTAGAACTACTAAATTTTCAAATTTATTAAGTGAGTTAAGCCAGCTTTCACTTTCTGAAAAATCAACATACGCCTCATCCAAAACCACCAAGCCTTTAAACTCACTCAAAATAATTTCTATATCTTGAGGATTAAATACGTTTCCTGTGGGCGAATTTGGACAGGGCAAAAAGAGGATCTTAGCCGAGCTCTTCAAAATCAACGCAACATCAAGCTGGTAGGTCTTTGTAAGCGGAATAGATTCTGTCGAAACATCATTCACCGAAGCCACCACCTCATACATCCCGAACGTCGGCGGACAAATCAGAATCGAATCTTTCCCCGGCACACAAAAAACGCGCATCAGCATATCAATCAGCTCGTCTGAGCCATTCCCCAAAAGAACCTGATTTTCATAAACATAATTTCTCTCTGCCAAGGCCTTCCTCAAATCAGACTGATAAGGATCTGGATACCGATTCACCCGTCCATCACCAAAGGGGTTCTCGTTAGCATCCATAAGAATTGAATCTCCCACATACTGACTTCGAGCCGAAACATAAGGCTTCAGCGCGGCAATATTGGGACGAATAAGCGAGGATAAATTAAACATTATCTGTATTTTGAAGAAAAGTAAGTCGAACCGTGACCGCATTCTTGTGGGCCTGCAGCGCTTCTTTAGCCGCGAGTGTTTCGACGACCGGACCTAGATTCAAACATCCTTGGCGCGTAACCTGCTGAAACGTTATTTTCTTCACAAAAGAATCAACGCTCACCCCACTAAAATTACGAGCAAACCCAGACGTCGGAAGCACGTGATTCGTTCCACTCGCATAATCTCCAAAGCTTTCACACGTAAGCGATCCACAAAAGACCGACCCGGCATTTTTTATTTTGGGCAACAATCCATCAAAGTCATTCAATGAAAGAATCATGTGTTCGGGCGCATAAAGATTGGAAAACTCAACCGCCTGATCTAGATTTTCGGTGATCACTACAAAACTATTTTTGAGAGCCTCTTGAGCAATTTCTTTACGAGGAAGGTCGAGAAGCTGCGTTTCTAATACTTCTAAAATTTCTTCTGCTTTAGAGGCAGAGTTACTCACCAAAACAACTTCAGAATCTCCTCCGTGTTCAGCCTGAGCAAGCAAGTCACTGGCCACAAATTCAGCATTACTTTTCCCATCCGCAATGACCAATGCTTCACTCGGCCCCGCCGGCATATCAATCGCCACCGACTGAGAAACCATAACTTTAGCCGCCGTCACATACTGATTCCCCGGACCAAAGATCTTATCCACCTTCGGGATACTTTCGGTCCCCTCCGCAAGCGCAAAGATCGCTTGTGATCCTCCAGATTTATACACCGAACGAATTCCCAAGAGATCGGCCACATAAAGAATTTCAGGCGCAACAGAGCCATCTTTTTGAGGCGGCGTGCAAATAATAATTTCTTCACATCCCGCAATCTGCGCCGGAACAGCCGTCATCAAAAGTGTAGAAAAAAGTGGCGCCGTTCCCCCCGGAATATAAAGCCCTACTTTTTCGATCGCTCTTGTTTCTCTCCAGCAAAAAACACCCTTTGTTGTTTCTATTTTTTCCACTTGAGAACGTTGTGCTGTGTGAAACTTTCGAATGTTTTCAAGCGCTATTGATATCGCTGATTTAAAATCTTCTGAAACACTTTCTGCCGCACTTTTAAATTCAGCTTCAGTCACCAATAAATCCTCCAGAGCAACACCATCAAACTTACGCGTATAATCTCGCAGCGCTTCATCGCCTTTACAACAAATATTTTTTTGAATTTCTTGCAACAGAGGATTTATAGACTCAAAATCAATCCCTTGTCGCTGACAAAGTTTTTGAAGGTCCTGAGAAGAAAGTTGATTATATTGATAGGCTTTCATAGCGTAAAATTAATGTGAAAATTAAAGAATCATTTTTTCAATCGGCAGTACCAAAATATCCGAAGCCCCTGCCTTTTTGAGCTTTTCGATCGTCGACCAAAAGAAGTCTTCTTCCACCACCGAAGCCACAGAAATAAAATCTTCATCCATCAGCGAAGAAACCGTTGGTCTTTTAAGTCCTGGAATACAAGCTTCTATCTGAGGTAAGTTTTTTCGTTCGGCATTCATAATAATATACTTGTTTTTTTTCGCCGTGAGAACAGCTTTTATTCTCAATAATAATTTCTCCAAAAGCTCTTTTTTCTCATCCGAAAGATTTTCATTCCCAATGATAACTGCCTGAGATTCAAATATCACATCCCCCTGTTTCAGACCATTACTTCGCAACGTCGAGCCGGTCGAAACAAGATCACAGATACAATCGGCAATCTTAAGTTTCGGCGCGATTTCAACCGATCCTGACAAAGGCACGATCTGCGCATCTATATTTTTTTGATCTAAATACTGCTGCAAAATCACTGGATACGACGTCGCAATGCGCTTGTTTGCAAGAGACAGATCCGATTCGTTTTCTGGAAAAGCAAGGCTCAAAGAACATTTTCCAAAGCCAAGTTTTTCAATTTCAGAAACCGGATAACCTTCCTCCTCCACAATGTTTTGTCCCGTAATTCCAATATCAGCAACACCATCAGCAACGATTTCTGGAATATCGCTCGAACGAAGCAAGAGAATTTCTAGATCAAAATTACGAACACTGACCTTGAGACTTCGCTCCGTCATTTCAAAAGAAAGTCCGGCTTGTCGGAGAAGGTTGAGCGAATCGTCAGACAGACGACCCTTTTTTTGAAGCGCGAGTGTGAGCTTGGAAGTCATAATAAAAAAATTAAATGTATAAAATATTCAGCACTTTCTCTGGTGAGTTTTGTCCAAACACACAAAAGAAAATACCTTGGTTTAAGACTGATGATGCCCCCCCAAAAGACGATCAAGGACCAATTTGTATCCACCACTCCCACGCTTCATCCAATCAGCAATCCGCGTAATAGTCGCCGTAGAAACTCCTGTTTCTTTATTGATTAATCGATAAGACTTGGCGCCCAAATAAAGCTGCTCGGCTACCACAAAACGCTCTGTCATGGCCTGAAGTTCACTCACCGTCAGGACATCTCGGAAAAATTGTTCACATTCTTTTTGAGACTTAAGACACAAAACCGCTTCAAACAGTTGGTCTGAGTTTTTATCAAATTTGAAATCTCGATTCTTAATGCCTGACATGAAATGTTTTAATGTATTAAAACACTAAGTCATTCAAATATAAATGTCAAATATTTTTTAGATCGCTTTTCATCAGGTCTGCTTACTTTCTTCTTTTTTGGAAATAGAAAGAAATAAACAAGATGCCTAAGCCCAAAATAAAGAAGGCCACAAATCGCATCCAAGTCTCCCATTCCCAGAGATCATTTAGATAAAGCTTCGCAATGACCCCCGAAAGAATCACCGTCCCCGTCCTCAAGAAATAATGCCAATCTTTACGAAGTCCTACCATAAGCATCACAATGCCATACAGCATCCAAAAGACCGTTCTCCCTGGATCCTGCAAAAGCAATGCCCCAAAGACAAAGGCGGAGAAAGCTCCCACAAGAAGCGATCCTACCGTGGCTAATTTTTTAGTACCTTCTGACACCGTCGATCCATCCGAAAAGAGCATCAGGGTGTTGTAAATCAGTCCCAGATGCGCGCCTGCAAAAACCAAGCTTCCCAATCCCATCGACACAGAAGGATCTCCTAAAAATATCCAAAACAAGTACGCCGCAAAAACCTGAACCCCCCATCCCCAAAGCGGATAGATTTTGTCTTTCCAGAAAAACGGAACCGTTCCCAACGCCGCCCCCCACGCCACCATAATCCCAATCGTCCACGCATCAGGGAATATCTGCGTCCCAAAAATATAAAAGAGCGCTGATCCAATCGCTAAAGAAAGCCCGGTAAGAAGCGGATACGGCGATGTGTCTGATGTATCAGATCGAAAAGAAGTTGAAATACCGCCTAAGACCAAACTGACAAAAATAAGGCCCGTAGTCGCCGGTAACAAGAAAAGTTTTGGCGATGCCAACCCCAGAAGCCAATACGCATACCAGGCGGCTCCAAAGGCCGCTACGGCCCATCCCCAAAGACGGAACTCTGGGCGTTTCAAGAGAGACGTATCCAAAACTGACAATCCAGCGCCAAACAACGACCAGAGAATAATTGAAAGCGGTTCTTGCCCCACCCAATGAAATAAAATCTGAAACATCCAAATAGAAAGAAAAAGAAGTCCTCCGTGGGTAAAAATTATATGCTCTCCCTCTCTCGGTCGACTCTCCCAAAACATCCATCCTCCAAAAGCAACATACAAAATCGCTAGTATGGCCGTCCATTGATTCATATCTGATACCACTGAAGTTCCAAAAAAACCAATCCCAAAAAGTGTCCCCATGCCAAAGAGATCGACCAAACCTTTCCACTTATGCCGTAATCCATGCCGCAAAAGTGCGCCCAAAGCTACCAACACAAAGACTATTTGTTGCGCCATCCCATGAACATATCGCTCTGCGAAGAAAAGAGTAACAATCGTCGCCAATCCCCAAAAGAATCCAACCGGCAAGGCTTTCTCTCCCGTATCAAGAAAGGTAAGTTTTTGACGATAATACCAGGTAACAAATCCGGTCAGCCCCACAACTGAAGCAAAAAGACCAATCCCATCCTGCTGCCCAAAACGAAGTCCAATGCCGCCAAAGATGAGAAGAATAACAAAGGAAAGACCTCCCAAGATCAGGGCTCCAAAAGTATGCGTAACGATTCGTTGTGACCGAAGACTGCTGAGACAAATTCCCACGCCCCACACCAAAAGAATAGCGGCCGCCAGCCACTTCATATCCACCGGCAAAGCTCCCAACAACTGATACCACAAGAAATAGCACAGATGCAACGAAGTCGCTCCCAAAGAAAGCCCCACCCAAAGATTCGAGGCCGGAGAGTCTTTCTCAGGCAGGGTAAAGAGAAAGGCCAACATCAGCGCGATAATCGCAACCGCCGACTGCCAAAGTGTTTCGATGTTCCAAATAAAGAAGAAGCTCAACCAAATCGCCAGCTGTCCAAAAAAAGTAAAAATAAATTCTTTTTTCTGTCTCCCCACAAAGCTCAACAAAGAGCCTTCGATCAAAAACAAAATTGAAATCAAGAACCAAGACTCAACACTCTGCATCTCCAAAAAGGTCCCCAACAAAAGAAACCCAGAAGCGGTGATGAAAAATATTTTTTGATAGAAAGAAAGTCCGGCTTTCAAAAATCCAGCCCCCAAACCGACAAACACCAAAGCCTGCAACAACAACCAGTATCCAAAATGAACCCATCCTACCGTCTGGAAAAGAATATACGCCAGAATATTGGCCGATAACAAGGAAAGGCAAAATAGAGCAATTTCAAAAGACTCTTTGTTCTGCGATTCTTTCAACGGATACGTAACGGTAAGCTTTTCTCGAAGCGCTCGAACAATACCACCACTTCCGATCAAAGCATGCAGTCCAAAAATAAAAGCGAGAAATATTTCAGGCGTCTGCAAGATCGCCCCGTGTGAAAAGAGAAAAACCTCAAAACACAAAGTTCCTGCCAATAAAAGCCCCAGAAGGGATCCCCATCGACGATAAAGCGAAATATAAAAACCTCCCACCGTAAGCAGTGAAAGATACGCCAGCATACCAATCGGATACTCAATATTTCCATCCGTCAAAAACGGAACCGTCAACGCGCCTAAGAAAGAAAACAGGACGAGTCCTTGTGAGTTATATCGAAGCGCAAGAACAACTCCAAGCGTCACCTCCAAAAGACAATAAATAAAGCTCAATTCAGGCCCCATCATGCTGTACATAGATCGTGCTAAATACGTCACGACCAACAACCCCGCAATTCCGGCTCCCGTAATAAGCGGGTAAAAATCAGAATATTTTTTGCGCATAAGTTCGCCCCCTCCCACCAGCCCCAGAGAGAATAAAATCCCCAAAGAAATACGACCGATTTCATTCAGATAATCATTTTTAATAGCCCAACCGATAAAGAAACCAATCCCTAAAACCAAAGATAACACACCAAAAATCGGCAGAAACTTCCGAAAGAAAAACCCCTCCCAATCATAAGGATCTTGATGCACCACGGGTTTTACAGGTTTATGTTTCACGGGAGCAACTGACGCTTTTCGATCTTCCCAAATAGGCTCAGGAGCAGGTTCTGAGAATTCTTCCGCAACCACCGGCTCTTCTTTGCAAAGCTCTTCTTCTTTGGCGCAGGCCCGCGCCGCTTGAGGAATCGGCCGCATTTCCTCCATCTCCCAGCGCTCCTCATTAGGGTCTTCCTCAGACTCCTCCCACAAAGGCGGTTTATCAGGCTTAAATCCTGTTTTTTTCTCAAGTTGCCGAATGCGATCCCTCAGGGCCGAAAGTTCATTCTGCGCTCCCAGCAATAGTAAAAAGGCACAGACGATAGCAATGAAAGCATTGCCCGCTACCAGAGACAGAGAAAATACGAGAAACAAAACCAATGAAACAACACCTCCCATGAGAAAAAGTTAAAGATGAAATCACTGTACACCTTTCCTAGGGTATCTGCAAAAAAGGGTCACAAATTGACTTTCTCTTCTCACATTCTAGAATACGCGTCGACAAAGGCGCATAGTATAATGGTAGTACAAGGGTCTCCAAAGCCCTTGGTGTGGGTTCGATTCCTACTGCGCCTGCCATCTTCATAAAAATAACTTAAACAATAAATCCATGGCTAAAAAAAGTTTTGTTGAAATCGGAGCCACACGAAGTTCAGCTAAAAAAGATGCGCATCAAGTATTGATCCAAAAACTAGAGAGCGGTGGATATACGATTAAGTCCCAAGATGAAAACGAAGAAATGGGCCTTGATAATGAACTTATTTCTCTCACATTAGAAACAATATTGAACCCCCCCAACACTTCGTTGCCCTTTATAAAATTAAAAGCCAAAGAGATTTTTGGACACTACGATGAGAATGAAGAAGTTTTTGAACAGCTCGAGAGTCCAAAATTTGAGCTCAGTGCCTACAAAAAAGGCGCCGGACTGCATGATCGAAATGACACATGGGACAAGTTTGATCTGAACTAAATGGACTCTTTTTTAGAAGCCTCTTGAACAGATGATTTCTTCAGTGACCCCATAACTTTTCTCTCTTTCTTCGAAGAAAGTATTTTTTTTACACGACCGACTTTGCCCGATCGCAATAAAACCTTAATCCCATGAGGATGCTTTGCCCCTCCGGTAAGGATCTCCTCCACCACCCCCTTGGTTAAGTGCCCGCTCTGCTGATCTTCTTTCAGCACAATCTGAACCGAACTCCCCGGATTAATATGTTTTCGGAAACGACCGTCCTTTTTACTCATTTATTTCGCTTTCGTTTGTACCCTTTTCCGCCTCTCGCACCGCCTCCCACACCTCCACGAGAAGATCCTTTTTTTTGATCGGCTCGCTCGACACGTACGGGCGGACGTTTCGTCTTTTTCATCGAATGAAAGGCCTCCAGAATCGTCTCTGCTTCGGCCAAAGGAACCGAAATAAAGGAGTAAGAATCCATGATGTCGATATCTCCAATCGCCCGTCCAGAGACCCCAAAGTCTTGCTCGATCATACGAAGTATTTTCGGAGGGGTGGCGCCATCACGCTTCCCCGTCGTGAGAAACAAACGCGTCTTCCCAAATCCATCCAACTGAGATCCTCGAGAAGGAAATGAGTTTACTCGTTCACGTTCCCCACGAAGACTTCGAGATCCCTTTCCTCGTCCTTTGACGTCCTGGATGTTTTTATACGCCGCTTCGTCCAAACTTTCAGAAAAACTATACTGCAGAAGCGCCGCAATAACGGACTCCCTTTCTTCGCCTTTAAACATATCCAAAGCTAAATCCTTGTACTTTTGAAGCGCTTTTTCGTCGCCCAAAATAGATTCCATGTCCTTCATAATCTTTCTTTTTTTAAGATCGACCATGACGAGCCCGTCTGGAATATTCTTTTTTTGGATTTCCGCCTTTGCACGAGACTCAAACATCCGAAGCTTTCGAGATTCCGAAGGCGAAATAAGCGTGATCGCTTTCCCTGTTTTCCCGGCCCGTCCCGTACGACCAATACGATGCACATACGATTCTGAATTTTGAGGCAATGCATAATTAATCACATGTGTCAGATCATTCACATCAATCCCACGCGCTGCCACATCTGTGGCGACCAAAACTTCCGTTTTTCGTTTTTTAAAATTTCCTAAAATATGCTCTCGACGATCCTGAGAAACATCGCCATGAAAGGCTTCTGCCCGATATCCACGATCACACAAATGCTTACTCACCTCATCACTATCAATCTTCGTCCGACAAAAAATAATCCCATAAAAATCTTCTTCCATATCAATAATTCGGCATAACGCTTCGAATCTATCCCTCGGAGAAACCTCAAAATAAATCTGGTCTACAGCATTGTTGGTAATACGATCGGCTTCCGTTTTGATGCTCACCGGATCCTTCATATATTTTTTCGCCAGATCGGAGATCCGACGCGGCATCGTGGCCGAAAAAAGCAACGTTTGTCGTTCGGGCTTCGTATGACTGAGGATCACTTCAATGTCTTCAATAAACCCCATGTTAAGCATTTCATCGGCTTCGTCGAGCACGAAATAATCCACCTGATTCAACTTCAAAGTCCCTTTTTCCAAGTGATCCATGATCCGTCCTGGCGTTCCCACAACGATATCCACACCCGCCATAAGATGTTTCCGTTGAAGTCCCCACGACTGTCCGCCGTAGATCGGCACAATCGATAAATTCTTAGCTCCTTTGAGGGAATTAAGTTCTTCTGAAACCTGCACTGCCAGCTCTCGCGTCGGTGCCAAAACCACCGCTTGGGGGGCTTTTGATTTGCGCGGCGTCAATCGATCCGTAAAGACCAGCCCAAAAGTAGCGGTTTTCCCCGTTCCTGTCTGCGCCTGCGCAATAACGTCTCGATTCGATTCGAGCAGGAGGGGAATAACTTTCGCCTGAATCTCAGTCGGCTCCTCAAAGCCTTTCTTGGCAATAGCTTCGAGTGAAATGTCTGAAAGACCGAGATCTGAAAATGATTGTGTCATACTCTTTTTTTACTTATTGCGCTTTCGATCGTTTTCCGTGAGATGTTTTTTTCGCAGTCGCACGCTTTCAGGCGTGACCTCCACCAACTCATCTTCTTTGATATATTCGAGTGATTTTTCAAGCGTCACAATGATCGGTGGCGTAATATTAATCGCATCATCAGCCCCTGAAGAACGGACATTGGTCAATTGTTTTCCCTTGATAGGGTTCACCGTCAGGTCAGAACCTTGGTTATGTTCCCCAAGAATCATGCCTTCATAAACCTCAACCGCAGCGCCAATAAAAAGCGGCCCTCGTTCTTGGAGTTTCCAAAGACTGTACCCCGTCGTTGTCCCGGTCTCTCCGGAAATAAGCGATCCAACCTGACGTTTTTCAATCGATCCCACATGCGGTTCCATCCGTGCAAACGAGCTGTACATCGTCCCTTCTCCTTTGGTCAAAATGATGAAATTCGAACGAATGCCCAAAAGACCTCGCATCGGAATATCAAACTCCAACTGCGTCGTCCCATTTTCTGTCACCATATTCGTCATCTGTCCTTTTCGAAGCGACATCAATTCAATAATTTTCCCGCTCATTTCTTCTGGAACGTTTACCACGACACTTTCAATGGGCTCACATTTCTTTCCGTCAATTTCCTGAAAGACCACTTCCGGCTGCGAGACCTGAAGCTCAAATCCTTCTCGGCGCATCGTCTCAATCAAAACGGCCAAGTGCATCTCACCTCGCCCCAAAACTTTCATCTCATCACCGTCTCCGCAATCAAAATCAATCTGGAGTCCCACATTCGTTTCAAGTTCTTTTTCCAATCGATCACGAATCTGACGACTCGTAACGAACTTCCCTTCACGTCCAGCAAAAGGCGAGTCATTCACCATAAAATACATCGCCAAAGAAGGAGGGTCGACGGTAATTGCTGGCAGCGGCGTTGCATCCGGAACACTTGCAATAGTCTCTCCCACAAAAATATCACTTAAACCCGCAACCGCCACAATATCTCCCGCACCAACACTTTCTACTGGTACTTTATGAAGCCCTTTAAACGTAAATAATTTCGCAATTTTTCCGCTCCGCTTTGCGCCTTCTGGCGTCAAAATACTCACCTGTTGATTTACCTTGAGGGTTCCCTCATGAACACGACCAATCGCGATTCTTCCCAAGAAGTTATCATATCCCAAAGTCGCCGGCTGCATACGAAAGTCAGCCTCCGTGTTTTCTTCTGCCGTTGGTACATGTTCCAAAATAAAATCCAAAAGCGGCGTGATGTCTTTGTGTTCATCATTCAAATCCCGAATAGCAATCCCGTCCCGAGCAATCGAATACATATACGGGAAATCAAGCTGCTCATCCGTCGCTCCTAATTTTACAAAGAGATCAAACACCTGGTCGACCACCCACGCTGGCCGTGACGACGGCTTATCAATTTTATTAATCACCACGATGACCTTCTTGCCCTGCTCAAGAGATTTCTTGAGAACAAATTTCGTTTGTGGCATCGGTCCTTCGTAGGCATCCACGACCAAGACGGTCGCTTCCACGGTCTGCAATACACGTTCTACCTCACTCCCAAAATCGGCATGACCAGGCGTGTCTACAATATTAATCTTCTCTCCCTGGTACTCAATCGCCGCATTTTTTGCGTAAATAGTAATCCCTCTCTCTTTTTCCTGGTCATTACTATCCATGACACAAGTCACTATTTCCTCGTGGTCAGAAAAGGCTCCGCCGGCCTTCAGTAAGGCGTCTACTAGGGTTGTTTTCCCATGATCCACATGAGCGATGATGGCAATATTTCGAATCGACATAAAAAAAACTTAAAAGTTATCCTGTCATTTGTAGTCAGGGAGCCGAAAAAGTCAATATTTAATAGACTTTATCAGGAGGCCCAATGTCAATGTCGGCATAATCATGAATCCGAACCTCAAGAGAAAAGGGAGGATGAATCCCTGTTTTCTGATAAATATCCTGCATAGATGCAACAATTTCCCTCAAACGAGGCTCCTCCATGTTTATATCTCCTGTAGCAGAAGGATCAATCCCGTGATAAATAATCTCTTCCCAGTGCTGTGCATGCTCTGGGTGTATAAAAAATTCAAAAAAAACTTTTGCCTCTCTCGGAGTTTTAAAAACAAGTTACAAATACAGAGCCAATAATTCCTTCCCCCCTTCATAATCAAACATATTATCAAGATAATGCTTCACAAAAGATACATCATGGTCCCCAACAAAATGTCGAATATCTGACACATCAGTCATAACAATTTCAGCTCGTTGATCCAGTCCCGTTTCCAACAAAACAGTACGCCCGGATCTTTTTAAAGAAGATTTATCAATATCTAGTGAACCAGAGACGCCTCCTGCCATTAAATGCGGAAGCGTGCTCAACCCTGCATAAACATAATTTTGAGCCCTAAAGAGCTGGTCCAACAAAAAACCCCCATGAGATTGCTTACCCGTATGAATAGGGGCCAGAAGTTGTTGAATACCAGAATCATGCCCCGAAGATATAACACATCCCTTTTGCATAAAATCCTGAAAAGGTTTTAGAGCGCCCGTTCGTTTTATTTTTTCAAGAGCTCGTAATTGCTTTTTCGTTTTTTTCTGAAGAGCCATTGGGTTTTTATCCAAAATAACATCTCGATACAGTTGTCGTAACGCTTCATCCTCTTCCATAGCAAGAATCGACTCTTGAACATCGTTCAAATATGGATCCCCTGGATCAACTGAAGAACAAAGTATTTCATCCTCTGTCACAGGAGGTGTAATTGTATGGAGAAATCGACTTTTAAATCTATTCTGTAGACCATCAAGAAAATCACAAAAAAAATTGTCTTTTTCGGGAAGATCGTCAGCCGAGGATTTTAAATGATCCATAACAGATCATTATAACACAAATTACTACATATTAATAGACTTTATCATGCGATCCAATATTAACCGGAACAATCAGCGCATCCTCAATAATAAACTCAAGCGTCAGTCGATATTGAATGTTAATGGAAGCTGAATAAACCCCTTTAAAATTTTCCCGAGGGAGTTCCCCCCGAGAAAGGTCTTGAGTGCCCAGGGATACTTCGCGAGAAGGACGGCCTAATTTTTGTGTAGTAATCCCCATAATAACTACGCCTTAAAACCACCAACGCCTTCCTGATGCTGTCAACAGCGCGACACCCTCCGTGGGCGTCGCGCTGTTTGACTTTTTGACCTTTTCAAATACGATTACCCTGTCTTTATCGAGAAGCTGTGAGAGGTCTGACTCTTTGACCAGCTAGCAACCTATTTCAAAAATAAGGTGCTCCACTCAGACGGGATAATAAAATAATCCTCTCGATAAAGAAGTTTGTATCTACAACTTCTTTTTTTTCTATCATGTCTTATCTTTTTACCTCCGAATCCGTCACCGAAGGCCATCCGGATAAAATTGCCGATCAAATTTCTGATAGCATTTTAGATGCTATTTTGACCCAAGATCCACACGGTCGCGTGGCCTGTGAGACGCTGGTCAACACCGGGATGGTTGTCATTGCCGGCGAAATCAGCACCGCGTGCTATGTCGATATCCCCAAAATTGCCCGCGAAACCATTCTCAAAATTGGTTATGACCAAGACAACTTAGGCTTTGATGGGAAATCTGTCGCCGTCCTGACATCGATCGACGAACAATCACCTGACATCGCCCAGGGTGTGGATCGAGATGGAGCCGGGGACCAAGGACTGATGTTTGGATATGCGTGCGATGAAACTCCCGAACTCATGCCGCTTCCGATCAGTCTTTCCCATAAAATAACGCAAAAATTATCAAACGTCCGCAAAGATAAAACGCTGCCTTATTTGCGTCCCGATGGAAAAGCACAGGTCACCGTAGAATATGATGAAAATCAAAAACCAAAACGCGTGCATACCATTGTCTGTTCGGCTCAGCATGCGCCAGATATTTCCCAAGAACAGATTCAAAAAGATCTGATAAAATATGTAATAAATCCCATCTGTGAAAACTGGATAGACGAGAAAACTATTTTCCACATCAACCCCACCGGACAGTTTATCATTGGCGGACCACAAGGAGATTGTGGCCTGACAGGGCGAAAAATCATCGTCGATACCTACGGAGGATCCGCGCCGCACGGCGGAGGATGCTTCTCCGGAAAAGACCCTTCCAAAGTTGACCGTTCCGGCGCTTACGCCGCTCGATGGGTTGCCAAATCCATCGTCGGATCAAAACTCGCTTCTAAATGCGAAGTCCAAATAGCCTACGCCATCGGCGTGGTTGAACCGGTATCTATCCGTGTCGAAACATTTCAAACTTCTGAAAAATCAAACGCTGAACTTGAGAAAATAATCCGCCAAAATTTCGACCTCACGCCCCAAGGCATCATCAAATCACTCAATCTATTACGCCCGATCTACTCCCAAACCGCCAGTTATGGGCATTTTGGAAGAGAAGATCTGGATCTTCCGTGGGAGCAAATATTAAATCTAGATTAAATATTTGAAAAAGCACAAAACGCTTTCTATGCTGGCCTTGTTTTTAATCCCCTCAAGATGTATAGTCATTGTAGATACATTTTTAAATATTTTGCCATGCCCAAAGTACAAAAATGGGGAAATTCACTCGCCCTTCGTATTCCAAAGGCTTTTATTCAAGCTTTGGGAGTGAAAGAAAACCAAGAAGTAACTATTTCTATGGAAGAATCAGGACTCCTCATACAGCCAGCTTCAAATAAAAATACAGACCTCAAAAGCCTTCTCAACAATATAAATCCCCAAAATATCCACGAAGAAACACTCTCCGACACCCCCATTGATAACGAAATCTGGTAATGCCAAAAACTTTTATCCCAGACACCGGAGATCTCATCCTCTTAAACTTTTGTCCCTCCCGTGGACACGAACAAAGTGGATTTCGCCCCGCCCTCGTACTCTCCCCCAAAACCTACAACGAAAAAACCGGCCTGGCCGTCCTTTGTCCCATCACGAGCCACATAAAAGGCTATCCTTTTGAGGTTCCAATTCCAGGATCTTGTGATACCGAAGGAGTTATTCTCTGTGACCATCTTAAAAACCTCTCGTGGAAATCTCGAAAAGCAAAACCTATCGGAAAAATCCCACTATCAACCCTCAAACGAGTCCGAAAAATACTGAGTATTTTTCTTTCACTCAACACTGAATCTTAAATCGAGATTAAATATTTGGCACGGAGAAAAACACTCCTATGGTGAAGGAAATGCAGGTTCTATTTTCCAGTGCTCGTAGCTGTGGTGCCACTTCTGTAGCGATAAACTTCGCGCTTCTTCAGCAACAACTCACCCCCGACGAGCGCGTCGGAGTGATTCAGTGTACTCAATTTCCCGATCTTCATTTCATCTTAGGACAATCTCAGCCTCATCCTGTTTCAAAGCTTCTCGACTTTCTCAATACAGACGAAAAAACCCCCCAAATTCTCTCGCGCGTTTGCCAGAAATATATCGTCGATACTTATCACTCAGCGCCCAATGACTGGTCCGATGTAGAGTCCTCAAAATTTAAAATCCTGTGGGATCTCCTTTGCAAAAACTATGATCATCTCTTTATAGATCTTCATGCCTCTTTTCCCAAAAAACTTAAAAAAATCATAACCCAAACGGTTGATCACCAAGTCCTCATAACCACCCTAGATCCAGCAAGCCTAGAGGCCACCAATATTCTATCCCAACAATCTCCCGAAAAGGCTTTCTGGATCTTAGGAAACCAAGGGCCAAAAAACGCATACAGCCCCAAAGCGCTCCCCGCAAATGCCCGATGGCTCGGATCACTTCCTTGGGACGAAAAACCTTTTTGGGATCAATCCTTTCAAGGGCTTCCTGTCGCACTTCACCGAAAATCAAAATGGAAATCTGCCCTCCAAGAAATACTCATCCAACTTCAATCCCTCTAATGTCAACACTTGAAACAAAGCTCCGAACCACCCTCATCGACCGACTCAGAAAAGAGGAAATAACAACCCCCGACGAAGCCCGGCTTCGTCGCTGGTGCGTCCAAGCGCTCAACCCTCAAGATCTTCTGATTACCACCGTCGAACAAAACCGACTCATCGACGCGGTTGTATTTTCCCTTATTGGACTCGGGCCACTTGAGCCATTACTACGAGACGATTCGATCAGCGAAATCATGGTCAACGGACCCCATAATATTTTCATCGAATCCCAAGGGAAAATCCAAAGAACAAAACATCATTTTGCCTCGGAAGAGCAACTGCGAAATGTCATCAACCGAATCGTAGGACCGGTCGGCCGTCGCATAGACGAAAGCCAGCCCCTGGTCGATGCCCGGCTACCAGACGGATCCCGCGTAAACGCGATTATACCGCCACTGAGCCTCACCGGGACCACACTCACGATCCGAAAATTCCCCACAAAACCCTTCACGCTCCAAGATCTAAAAAACCATAAATCCATCACCAAAGCCCAAGCCGATTTCCTCAAAGACGCCATTCTTCAGCGCAAAAACATTCTTATTTCTGGAGGAACCGGATCGGGGAAAACATCCACCCTAAACGCCCTAGCCGATCAAATACCGCATACTCAACGCATTATTACGATAGAAGATGCCGCCGAAATACGCATCACTCATCCCCACCGCATAGCGCTCGAATCCAGACCTGCAAACCTCGAGGGCGTCGGCGAAATATCGATTCGACAGCTCCTTAAAAATGCACTTCGCATGCGCCCAGATCGCATTGTCGTTGGCGAAATACGAAGCGCCGAAGCCATAGATATGCTCCAGGCCATGAACACCGGACACAAAGGATCGCTCACCACCGTGCATGCGAATGCCCCGCTCGAAAGCCTTTCCCGAATCGAAACTATGATCCTCCTGGGAAGCCAGAACCTCCCTCTTTCGGCTATCCGCACCCAAATCGCACAAGGCATTGATATCATTCTCCAGCAAGCCCGACTTGCATCAGGCCAAAGAAAAATAATCTCGATAACCGAAGTCCTTCCCACACTCAAAAAAGACGAATACCAACTTCGTCCTATTTTTTCTGAAAAATTATGACGTTTTTATTCGCGTCGCCGACTCTCATTTGGCTCAGTCTCATAGGCCTCATGGGAATTATTTTTATAACACTCACGCGGCTCTTGGCCACGCATCAAACACTCAAAAAAACACAGCAACATCTTCACGCTTCCCGCTCCTCACTCAAGCACTTTCTGCGCCATAATTCATACAAAAAACTCAACGCCCAAAAGACACTGCCGCCTTTTCTTCGAGGCCTCTCTCAAACCCTTCGTGCCGGATATTCTTTTCCCCAATCTCTCGCGTTTGTTGCCCAAGAAACCCCGCAACCACTCCGCCAGTCCCTCGAAGAAATACTCCAGGAACAAGCGCTTCACGGCTCGATGGACGAAGGGCTTCGTCGCTTTGCCCAAAAAAACCCCGATCCTGAAGTTCAATTTTTTGTCCAAAGTACAAACATCCTCCAAAAAACAGGCGGAAATCTTGTTCTCCTTTTTCAAAGGCTCGCGCATCTGATCGAAGAACGACAAAAACTCGCGCGCGATCTGCGCACCTTCACCGCCCAAGGACGACTCAGTGGCGTTCTCATTGCCGGACTCTGGCCGATCTCCCTTCTTTTTTTTCATTGGCTCTCTCCCGTTCACCTCAAACTGCTTCTCCACACCCCTTCAGGCCACATCATGCTGGCTATTTCTATTCTTCTAGAAGTTCTTGGCGGTCTTTGGATCTGGAAAATAATTCATCCCAAAACAACATGAAGACTTACAAAAAAATTATACTAACTCTGGCTTGGATTCTTTTTTATTTCCATTTTTTTATTCTTAAATTCTCAGGATCACAAGTTTTCAAATTCATTATTCTCGCCCTCCTTCTTTATTTCCTCCCCAATCTCTGGAAACGCGTACAACAAGAAAAATTTGCGCAAAAACTCGCCACTCAAACGCCTACTTTTCTCGACCTGCTTTCACTCACGCTCCAATCCGGACAAACGCTCGAACAAGCGCTTTCTCATCTCACGAACCATCCGAAAAATGAACTCGAAAACATTATTCACGATGAAATGAAAACGCTCCACTACGGAGAAAGTCTCGATCAAATTCTCCAAACGCTCCACCAAAAAATACCCAGCACTTCTTTTGGGAACCTCATTCGGTCCATTCGCCAAGCCCGAACACTCGGCGTCTCCCTCGCCCAAACCCTCGAAGTTCAATCTGATCTCATCCGAACCCGAAGAAGACAACGCGCCGAAGAGCTCGCTCGCACCGCCGCGATCAAAATAAGCCTCCCTCTGGTGCTCTTTATCTTCCCCGCACTCTTAATCCTCTACTTAGGCCCGGGAATTTTGATGTTACTGAGTTAGATCCTCTACATACGCTTCTATGTCCTCTAAAACTCTCTCCATATTCATTTCTATAACTTCTTCCATCGTCGAAGCAACTTCTGTATTTTCATCTCCAAAAATATCTGACAAGGCTTTTCTTTGAGATTCATTTCCTATCAACGTGGCCGACTTAATATGCTCTCCAAGACCCCCTGATTCACTATCAGATTCTACGAGAGTTCTAATATTATCCTCATTGTTACAAGTATCCCCTCCATCTCCTATGAGATAAAAAGCCGAAAGATATTCCGGATATTGATCTTTCTCCTGATTAAGACCCGCTGCTACTTTTTGAACCGCCGGAAGCATGTTTGTTCCGCCACCGGCCACCGCCTTATTCATCAAACGAACCTTTACGGTTGATTCTGATCCATCACTATACTTATTCTTTATCGGGAGATTATAATCATGATCAAACCCCTTAATTTCTGTTACCGAATTTGAAAAAACATGAATAGAAAATCGAATATACCCAAACGCTTCCGTGATCCGAGTAAATAACTCTGAATAAAAGACTAAAAGCTTTTGAGCTTCTCTCATGTTTTCAGTCATAGATCCACTCACATCCAAGACAATAGAAGCCATGAAACGAGGCTCAACTGATTCCTTGATAACACGAGGGTTATAAACCGTTTGAAAAACATGATTGGCGACATCACTCAATGCATCCAGATCCAACTCACCCCCTGTGGTAAGGTTATCTTCGTCTAATGAAAAATCTTCTGTTCGAGGAAGTTTTTGAGCAAAGACTTCAAACCATTCTTCTACTTCAGGTTCTACTTCTTCACGGAGTTGGTCATATAGTTCATAGACTTTATTTTCTTGTTCTATTTCTCGTTGAAAATCTAACATCTCACCAAGATCAGTATCCTCAAGTTTTTCTTTTAATACCGCTAATTTTTCTTCGTCCAAAAATCCATCATCAACCATTTTTTCTAATTTTTGCGCCATTTCATCCTTCAGACGGTCAGATTTAGATTCGATTTTATCTCTAAGTTCTTCTTTTATATCCTCCAGAAGATCTGGATCTTGTTCGATTTTATCGAGTAAATCTTGTAATTGCTGTGCCTGATCTGCTTGAGAAAATTCTTGATTTAGTTTTTGTTCCGCTTGCTCATTTTGTTGAAGCATCTCTTGCATTTTCTGTTGTGAAGACTCGGCCATATCAACAGCAGTGTCATCCACTTCTTCTAAGTCTCCCATTTCATTCATGCCTTCACTTGGAGGACCGTCAGAACCTGTTTCTTCCGCACCAGAAAATGATGAATCGTCTTTTTGTGGTTCCGATGGATCGCCCTCTTCCTGAGCATCTTCTGGGGGCTCTCCCAAAAGTTCCTCATTAGCTTTTTCAGTTTCGGTTTCATCTTTTTTTTCTGTCTTTGATGGATCAGATTTTGTTTGAGATTTCACAGGCGTAAAGTCAATCTCGATCCATTCCGATCCCGTCCATATTTCTCCCCATCCATGCCCGGTCTCGGGTGTAATAAGGGCTTTCCCATCTTTTGCAGAATCAATATCATGCCCCGTACAAAGTCGAGCAGGAACCCCGGCCGACCGACACAAAGCAACTCCTAAGTTTGCAGCAGAATAGCATTCTATTGCCTCTGCAGCGTCAATATTTTTAATATAAGTATTGCCCGCTGAAGTCGCCTTGAGCTTTGCTTGTACCGCGCCGGCAAGACGGAGATCGTCCCCATCCCCTGGGTAAACATGGTGCTTCCAAATATGTTCTTGAATTTGAATTGATTTTTCAGAGTTGGTCCCGGAAATACCGGACAAAAGTGCTTCTGTTTTCTCAGAAAGACTTCCTGTATGAATCAAAGTTGTATCTGCTGGATTCGGTGATTGCAGATGATGCGTCCCCCCAGAAAGAAAATCAATCGAAAACAATCCATCATCCGTCCCCTGAATATAGTAATCTCCATTTTGATCCTGAAACACGTTTGGAGGCGTCCCAGAATACGTAAAAGAGCTCATATCTAATTGGTGTCGAACTGGGATATTGAGCGCAAAAAGTTTCGGAGCAAGCCTTCCTCGTATCGTTTGTCGCTCCGTCCCTTCGACCGATTGCGTATAGGGCCTCAGTTGCTTTTTCGTACTCCATTCCAGTGATTCTGGATTAAAATAACTTTTATGAGCCCCAGAATATTTCCCTATTTTGACTTTCGTACTCGTTCCACTGGGTTCAATTTCAAAAACAACGGTCTTCTTTTGTTTTTCTGGTGACGAGTCTTCCGAATCAGGGTCCAAAGGCGGCACTTCATACGTATCACTTTCGTCTGGCGGAATCGTCATATCAACATTTTCATCTTCTTCTGGCATAAATTCCTCAACCTCTTCTCGTAGGTCCGCCTCTGCTTCGGAAGAACCTTGAGGCAACTCAATGTCTGAAATATTTTTACCAGCAATCTCAAGAAGTTGTTGATAAGACTCCGAACTCCCCTGACTGATAAATTCATCAAATGTTGGCGCTAATTGTTCTGCAAGTGCTCTTTCTTGATCCGACAGTGAGTCTCTCTTGGGTTTCGCTTGTCCCAGCTGATCGGCCATCCATTCTTGCTTGAGTTGCTCAAAAACTTTTCCAATACTACCGATTCTTCCCGATACTTTAGATCGAACTTCTCGTTCCATGGCTGATTTTAATTGCTCTTGTCCCGTCTCCCCAAAGCTATCTAATATTTTTTGCCTTGTTTGGCTTTGCACAACGGAATCATAAAAACCCAACACCTGATCGAGTGATACGTCTTTTCCTTGCATACTTTCGACCACATCCAAGAGCTTCTCATAGTCATAGTGTTCAACGCGACTGGTAATATCTCTTAATCGTCCCTGTACCTGAGAAAGATTTCCATCCTGAACTTCGCGTGCATCAAATAAAATTCGATCGGGCCGAAGGACCTGAGCGACTTCTGCTCTATCGACGGTTCCTTTTAGAAGCGCCTCTAGCTGTGTCGTTCTTGCCTCTTTTCCCGATGGATAATGAACGCCCCACTTATCACTTGGAACGACTTTGAGCGTATCACTCGAAAACTGATCCGAAATCAGATCCACCTCTCGCAACGAACGTGCGGTCATCTTCCCGGGTGTTGTTTCCGATAACTCAAGAGGCATACTAAATTTAGGCTATTCTTTTTTTAGTCGTTTCTGTTGCAAGAAATTTTTCTAAATCTTCTCTCTCTCCAGGATCATCAATTTTGGAAAAATACATCGCACTAATTAATTTTTTGGCACATTTTTCTGGAGTAGTACTCACTCGTTCTTCTTCGCTCATATGACTGAGAAGATAAGCACATCGTCGAGTTTCTCGGAGCGTTATGGGTTGAGATATATTATAGCGTTTCCCTTTCCCTCGCCGGGTGGATCCTTTCGTCTGATTCTTCACAAATTCTTCTCGAAGACGGTGAGAAAACTGCACCAACCCAAGAACAACATCCAGGTCAAAACTTTGCTGAGGAGAGAGTGACTGATTGAGGGTACCCGATTGGTTAATTTGAGCATCCCAAATACCTGAAAATTCATTTCGATCGAGATCCGGATCATAGGTGGTGTCTTTGAGAGACTTCACACTTCGAGCGATTTTGAGTGCTTCTGATACAGAATACTCACTCGTCGCATTTCCATTTTCATCTTGTTTCATAAGAGATGGATACCCAATCTCAAGATCGGTGACACGACTTCTCATATCAGGATTAATCTGATTCGTTCCACTGTATCCAGGATTCATGGAGCAAGCAAAAAGAACACTCGAATCGGCTTTAATGGTTTCTCCCGATCGAGTTTTGAGGGTAAGCTTTCTCTTTTCGTCAAAAAGCGCGTTAAGAAATTTCTGAGCCGGCTCAGTAAGAGCATTAAACTCATTAAAATACACGACGGCACCCGGGGTTTGAATCCCTCGGAGAATAGAAGATGGAACCAGGACCGTTTCTGTTTGTCCTCCTTCTGCCGAAAGCTCAACCGTTTCCGAAAGACTTTTTTCCGTATCCCATTTACTACAATCAAATTCAAACAACGGTCGTCCAACCCCTCGTTCCTTGCTACAAAAAATAGCGAGCAATACATCTTTCCCCGTTCCGGTATGTCCTTTTAGGTTTAGCATTCCTTCTTGCAGGTCTCCCTGCATCTTGAAGTACTGAGCAATGTCTTCTAGGTAGGCCTCTTCTTCTGGACCCACGACCCAATTGGGACTCATTTTAGGAATATAGCCAGCTCCGTTTTCATACTCAGGATCAGGCGCATCAAGAACGCGCTCTGCTTGCTGCAATAAAACAATATCATGATCCCCATAAAACTTTGTATATTCTTCCAGAAGCGCTCGATAGGAGACTTGCCACTGTGCGTCTTCGGGGCCTCGTTTTGCAACAGACATATCATCTGATTTTACAGACGCATGTCGCTGTTGATACAAATCCTTCAGTGCTTGTCGTCGTTGATCATGTTCCAATTTCAACGGAGAATGAGGCTGCATCCAGACACGAAGTTTTTTGTAAAAATTTTTAAAGTCTTCCTTCGAACAATAAGAAGGCGGAAGATCCGTTCCCTTAAACTCTCGCAACCCATCTCGATAAAGATTTTCGGATGTTTTCCCAGACCAGAGTCGAAGTTTTTTTGTATGAGATCCTGTCTGAATCGTAACACCAATGTCCCCATATACATCGCCGCCGGATCTTTCTGTATCAATAAAATCAATCTGTGCTTTTGACGCTTCTTTTGCCGCAACTTTTGCTTCAAACTTGGGAAAGCTAATCGATCCAAATTTCACCATCGGTCTCCCGTCTTCGGCAATATCGCCCTGATTCATAAGATCAACTTCATGAAGCGTCGTAGCAATGGCAATTTGAAATTCACTTTCGAGCTGATCGGCAAGATCTTCATTACTTTCTCGAATAAGATCAATCTGCCCCTTAATGAATTTTTTGGTTTCATTGTTTTGAACAAACCGCTCTGCCTCTGCACGAGAATTGAATCCTCGTGATTTTGTCCGATCCATAAATCGATCTATTTCTTCTTTTACACTCTCTTGTAAAACATCAGATTGTTCTGATACTTTCTCCCGAATGTGTGCATATTCTTCTCTAAATTTTTTATCGGTTGTATCGGCGAGAGAATTGACTCTTTTCTGTGCTTCGTGAATTTTCTTTCGTGTTTCTACTACGGATGGAGGACAGGCTTGATAGTGCGCGGTAAGTGACATCAAATGTCCCGATCTTGCTCCATCATACCAAGCATCAAACGCAGCGTGGCTCTTCAGATCTGAAATTTCCGATTCGACGGTTGTAATAATTCCCTGAACCTCTGTTTCAATAGCTTCAGACTCTTCTTTGTAAAAATCAGCCTCTACGTCCACAAAACGTTCAAGCGTTTGTGTAATTTCATCTTGTACCAGTTCGGGAAGCCCGGTAAAAGATTGAAGTTTGCTAATTTTTCCCGTTCGAAGAGTCGCTATTTTATTTGCAGAGAGTGTTCCCTCGAGCAAGCGCCTTACCTCTGAAATAATAATCGATGCTTCTTTTTCATGTCGCTGATTTCTTTCTGCCGAGAATTCTTTCTCTTTTTGTGCAATTTGGGCCTCAATATCAGACATAATATAATCGACATGCTCTTTTTTTATTTTCGAACTATTTTTGATTTCAGCGCGAAGCTTTGTTGCGGCTCTTTGTATCTGTTCTAATCCTGCATCATCTTTTGCCTCTGCAAGCGGGGTTTCAAATTGAAGATCATATTTAGCTTTTAGGCCCTCTAATTTTGTTCGAATGTTTTCAGCAATCGGTTCCGAATCTTCTTGAGAAGGTCCATTCTCCCAGAGATCAACATCCTCAAGTACTGAGAGCCCTTCTGTCAATTTTATCGCTTCAAGATTTTCTCCTATTTCCGAAAGATTTGTATGAAATGCCGCTAACTTCCCCTGCTTATCAATCATTCTGATTCGTCCTTGTGGATCAAAATGAAAATGCGCAACATCTTCTTTCGAGGCGACTTCCTCAAGCGCCAATCGATCCAATATCACGAGCCTGTCCTCTGTGGCTTCAACAAAAACAAAAAACTGACCGGATGGATCCATAGAAAGACCTTTCACCGATCTAAATTGTTGAGGAATATTTTGAGATTTAATCTCTACATCTGTTTGATCTTCACTGAGAGTGAGTTGGTAGAGAACTCCCGGAGATTTCCCAGAGCAGTAATACATCACGTCATCATTGTTTGGATCCGTCACAATATTATCCGCAATGAAAGAGGTATTATCTTCACAAAGAATCTCCTTCGTATCTCCATTTACAACCTGTAATGAATCCTTTCCAACAACCACAAAATGCTCACCGATATATCGAAGAGAAATCACTTCATTTTCTTTCAAAAGTGTCAATTCATCCCCAATAGAATCAAAATCATCATTAAAAGTTCCCTTATAGTACTCGGGAACATAGTTTCGTATCAACTTCCAGTTTTTGGGAGGCTGTTTTCTTCCCCCCGAATCATACATCTTGTAGGCAGCGACAAGCCCCCCATCAAAGGAAATCATAAGATATTCCCCCGTTTTACTCAGTGAAAAACTTGAAGCCCCCGCCGGCCGCGGAAACGCTAATTTATCCATATCTTTCCGAGACCCCCCGAGGAGATCAACTAAGAGACTCCTTAACTCAGAATCCACTAGCTTTGTCATGGACAATGTATCATTACTGACAATCCTGCCAGGAGCGATATGGGTTTGATAACGGCCGACATTAAGTCCGGCCCTCTCTAAAAAACATTTCCCCAAAGAAACCCCACTGGCAAGATCTGCGGTCTTTCCGAAATCAACATCAATATTTCCATCTTTATCAATGGCCACCAGCTTGCTACTCTCGGCGCTCGAAATAAAACTCACACCGCCTTCACAACAAAAGTTATCTACATCCCCGTTAAAATCTATCAATGCGAAGCTCTCGTCTAAGGTAAACTGTACCGAAGGAAGTTCTGAGGATTCAGGGGTATGGGGCTGATGGTTTTCAGAATTCATAGAAGCGGTTATGAGGAAGCGAGCGGGAAACTCGTGCGCGATCGTATTATTATATCACAAAAAATCAAGCATGTAAATGCCTAAAAAGCACATCTTGGCGTGCCATTCGAAGCGATAGAAATGAATATCTTTGAGGCCACCTCCCGATCCATTCTTCACCAAGGCTTCGAAAAGCATTCTTCGCTGAAGCGAAGAATGGTGCCAGGGGGCAGACTTGAACTGCCGACCTCCGGGTTATGAGTCCGACGCTCTAACCAGCTGAGCTACCCTGGCATAAGTAAAGGCCCATGGATTCTAAGATTTTTGACTCATTGGTCAACCCAACTGCGCCTGAACGTCCTCCAAAACAACATCAGACACGTCCTCCGGAGTATCTACTTTTTCGACATGCGAAAAATTTCCTTCCAATCGCCAACGCTCCCCTTGTGAAACAGAAATCACAGGAACCCCTCCCTCATCTATCATTAAATGATTCGCAACATGCACACCCTGACTTTGGGGCTGGCCCTCTTTCAAAAAAAAGATCTCCACCCGATCCCCCTGATGAATTTCGACCGACTGCCCTGCATGATCGGACAACGACAAGCTATCTCGACGATACGGACGCTTTTCTTCTAAAAACGATTCTAAAAAACCTCTCCCTGTTGATGCCGGTGATTTTTTCTTAAGTTCCATAACCTCACTTTATAAAGGTTTTATTTGTTTCGTCAAATAAATACTTGACTTTTACGGATTTAAGAGTAAAAGAGCGACACATTAATCTTTTCCATCATGAAAACTTTACCAGAATTCTATCAGCCAGGTCTCAGCGAACATACATGCGACTATGAAGACCGAATCACCGCAATTTTCGATAAACTGACAAAAGAACAACAAGCCGAAGTAACAAGCATATTAGACAATCTTCACGCCTGCCGGTTTGCCGGTCCGGATCAAGACGCTGCCTAAAAAAAATTTGACAGCCTTCTAAAAAATCTTAAAGTCCCCCTCGAAATGACCGCACGACAAATCATTATCAGCATTATCACACCGTCCCTTCGAGGGTCGCGATAAGGCTTTGATATGATTTCAAAACTTTCTCCCGGCGCTTGAAGCCGGGATTTTTTTATCACGTATTTTTTATTCTTTCTCATACTATGTCCCTCAGAAAAGTTTCGCTCTTAGATACCACCACCCGCGATGGCCTCCAAGGCCTCGTAACGGCCGATCAAGCGGATAGAAATGGAGATTCCGTCAAAGCCGCCGTTGATTATTCACTCGCTTCAAGCAATTTTGGGTGCGGCTACATGGATGCCGGATTTTCCCTTCACAAAAATGGATCCCAAGTACGCGCCATTGCCGAAGCGCATGCCCAAAAGCCCGACATGTCCATCCTTTCTTTTACCCGTGCGATTCCAAAAGACATTGATCATGCTATTCATTGTGTAGAAACAGCCGCTCGATCAGGCGTTGCCATCCTTGTTTCGCCCAGCAATAGTCATGCAGTCAAATTTGCGAAACGTTATCCAAAACTCAGTCCTGCCGAAATTCAAGATCAAAAAATGAAGCCCAAGTTTCTCGAAGCCTGCCAACATGCAGCCGAAAGAAGAGACAATGGAGACATTAATGATGTTTTTGCCTATATAGAAGACTCCACCCGCATGACCGACCCCGATCAAATCAAACGATGTGGCGAAATGTGTGGAGAACTCATCGATGCCGGCGTGGAAATCATCAGCCTCCCCGACACCATGGGCGTCGCGGACCCAGAAGAATACGTCGATCTTTTTCATGCCGTTCAAGAATTTTTGGGACGAGATTATACAGAAAAAGTTTTATGGTCCGCCCACTGTCATAAAGATTTTGGCATGGGCATGGCCAATACCATGGCTGCCGCCAAAGCCGGCGTCGTACAAATTCTCGAGGGAACTTTTGGAGGAAATGGTCCTGGCGAAGGATTGGGAAACTGTGATCTCAATGTCATTGTGCACCAACTTTTACGCGATCGCCTCAAGCCCCTTCCTCCGTATCTTCAAAACCTCAATCTCAAACCCGAACAACTTTATGGGCTCAATGTGAAGGCCGCGAAACTTTTAGGACGCTCCATTCCCGACGACTCTTCGATCGTTGGAAGCGGAAAACCCCAACGAGAAACCGGTGCCGGCATCCATCAAGATGCCCTTAAAAAAGCACTGGATGCCCTTCATTTTGCCAAAGAAAATTTCGAAATCGTTGTTTCTGGAGGAATATCCCAGGAAATCGAAGCGGCTCGAACAAAGCTCGACGAAGCACGTGAAGGCGTCGGAGTCTACACCCACGCGGAAGAATTTGCGACCTATGGAGTCCCGCCAGGAAATCTTTTTGCCGTGACTGATCAAACCGGTCATACCGGACTTCAAGCTGCTTTTGAAGAAAGAAAAATTAATACCGCCGAAATAAATATCGAAAAGGCGCATGGAAATGCCCTTCGCATGGCCCGCCTCCAGGGGCACAAACTTCCCGATCCACAACTCGAGGCAATCGCTTGGGATGCACGATTTGAAAATGCTCAAAGAGCGATTCAAATGGATCGAAAAAAGATTCAAAAAGAAAATCTCGGCACCAATGCGGACAAACGCATTACGATCCCCCTTGTCTTCCAAGGACAAGAAATCACTCTCTCCGGAGAAGGATCGGGGGATGTCGGGGCTTTTGTCGACGCACTCCATAATTTTATGAAAAAAACATTCAACGTGTCCGTGGACGTAAGCTCCTACAACGACATTGCTGATGTTGAACAGGAAATTATGGACGGCGAAAATCGTGATGCCGAAGTGCTCGTAAACATAAAACTCAAATTCGAGAACCACAACCTTCCTCCTGCGGCGAATGAGGAAGAAGCCGCTGAAAGAGAAAAGAACAACAAGGTAGTCTCGTTTGGCTTCTATCGCGACCAGGACGGAGCCGCTTTTAACGCCTGTCTCTTGGCCGTCAATAAATGGATCGAGCAAAATTCACCAGAACCGGTAGAATAACACCATGCCCGCTCAATACGATGCCTTTGCCGACGATTTTTCCCAGACACGCAACCGTCCGTGGCCGGAATTTGAAATCCTCAAACCTGAAATAAAAAAAGGCGAGAGGATTTTAGATCTTGGCTGTGGCAATGCGCGTCTGCGCACATCACTTCCTGAAGATCTAATCGCCCCCGGCGCCTACTTCGGCCTCGATCTCTCTGAAAATTTATTAAAAATCGCCAGAAAAAATCATCCCAAAGATCATTTCTTCCGGCATGACTTCAGTCAAAAACTACCTTTTGGGTCAGACAATTTTGAAGTCATTACGGCCATTGCCTCGTTTCATCATTTGCTCAGCAAAAAAGAGCAAATAGCGCTGCTGCGCGAGTGCTATCGCATACTCAAGCCCGGTGGCAAGATATTCATCACCACCTGGAAACTGCCTCAAAAATACTTCTGGAGCAATGTTTTGAAATTAAGATTCAAAAACTGGCTGATTCCGTTTGGCAAAGAAAAACACCCGCGCCTCTACCGCCGCGTCAACGACCGCGAACTCGCCCGACTCTTGAAGAAAGCCGGATTTTCTGTTAGCCTCGCAACCCTTTTTGAAGATCGAAATTATATAGCCCTGGCAAAAAAATAATGTACTTCGACGCTGCTGCCGCCACGCCCCTTCACCCAGACGTCAAAGCTGAAATGATTCAGTTGATGGACCTCTGGGGCAATAACAATTCCAAGCACGAAGAAGGTCACAAGGCGCAAAAAGTGATAAACCAATCCCTCAAAACCATCGCGGGTATTTTAAACGTTTCCGCCGACCAACTCGCCATAACCTACGCGGGAACCGATTCCAATCGACGCATGATTCATGAAGCCGTCAAAAAATTTGGCGCTGAAAATATATTCTGCTCACACATAGAACACTCATCCATCCTCGACGAAATTCCCGAAAGCCAACGCTTTGATCCCGAGAATTTTTCCGGCCTGCCCGAAGAGCCTCAGTTTATCGCCCTGATGCGGGCCAATTCTGAAACCGGCAGCCTCTATGATCTATCCAAATTGCGCACAGCCTATCCAAATGCCTTTATCCACAGCGACCTCGCACAGGTCATCGGAAAAGGCGTAGATCTTCAGCTTGAGCACGTCGACAGTGCGACGTTTGTCCCACAAAAGTTTTATGGCCCCAAACATGTAGGACTTCTCTATTTAAAACACCCGGAACATTTTTCAAGTATTTCCAAGGACAGCCATACCAAAAATGCCTTTCTCATCGCCGGCATGGCCAAGGCCTTTGAATTATTAGATGAAAAACAGCCCAAAAAATTAAAAGCTTGGACCGATCAAATAGAACATTTTATTTCAGAAAATATTCCTGATTTCAAAATTCATCAAAAAAATAAATCCCGCGTCCCCGGCATTCTAAACATTGCCTTCAAAGGCGTGCGAGGCTCCGAACTCATGACACTTTTGTCCGAAGAAGAAAGCATCTGTATTTCTACCGGATCCGCCTGTACCTCTGACATCATGACACCCACGCACGTCATCCAATACCTCGAACCCAATGCCAACTGGCAGTATCCGATCCGCATCTCGCTGCATCAATTTCTCACCGATGAAAATATCACTGACTTTTGTGAAGTTTTAAGCCATTATGTGGCAGAATTACGACAACGAAATTTTTGATGAATATTATCTCCTGGAACGTCAACGGCATCCGCGCAGTCGAGCGCAAAGGCGAACTGCAAAAGCTACTCGAGGATTATAATCCTGACGTGCTCTTGATCCAGGAAATCAAAGCCAAACCGGAGCAGCTTTCAAAGTTTCTCACTGAACATGAAGCGTATCATCAATTTTATCACCCCGCAGAAAAACCTGGCTACGCGGGCACGGGCATTTGGGTCAAGAAATCATACGGCTCATCAACTCATCAACCCACAAACTCAGCCCCTCAATTCTCATCTGGCATGCCAGAATTTCAAGACACGGAAGGCCGCATTGCACGCGTAGATCTAGGCGACTGGAGTATTTTCGGCGTGTATTTTCCCAATGGCGGCAAGTCCCCCGAAGCCTGGGACGACAAACTGGTCTTCTATGAAAAATTTTTGCAATACATGAATCAATTGCGCGATGAAGGCCGCCACGTCATCTGGGGCGGCGACGTCAACTGCGCCCATGAAGAAATCGATCTGGCCCGTCCTAAAGACAATCTGAAATCCATTGGGTTTCTTCCCGAAGAACGCGCCTGGGTCACCAAAGTCATCGAACACAACTGGCTGGATATTTTTCGCCATCTGAATCCCGAAGAAATCATCTATTCCTGGTGGCATGTCATCTCTCGGGCCCGCCTCCGCAACGTTGGCTGGCGGATCGATTATTTCTTTGTGGATCAAGCCCTTCTTCCCCAGGTCCAAGAAATAAAATATTTAAATGCCCAAATGGGATCGGATCATTGCCCGGTTCAGCTTGTGACGGTATAATCCTTCCGATGCGCATCCAGCCCCATCCGGCAGCTTTCTCTCTCATCGAACTCGTACTCGTGTCGGCGATTATTGCGATTGTGGCCAGCATGATCGCGCCGAATTTTTTCCAAACCCGCGACCAGTACGTCTTTCACGCCGAAGCCCAAACCCTCTTCGACACCCTCGCCGATGCCCGTGCCAATGCCATGGCCTCACGCGAATGCAAAAGTGGAGATGCCAGTGCCTGGTGGGGTATTTCGATCTCCCACACGCTCAATGCCAAACCGAGCTATACTCTTGAGTGTCAAAACACGGTACACTCCGACATTCAGTCCGAACAAACCTTTCCCGACGCCAGCATCAAAGACAATGCCATCCATCTGGCCTCCATCACCGACGCAACTCCGACTAATTTTTCAAACGCCACAACCCGCATCTTTTTTCTTTCTGAAAGTGGCCAAATGCGAATTTTTGATAATGCCATCAGCAAAGACACCGTCATCATCAACCTCCTCCACCCCAAATCCCAAAAAACGCACGCCATTTGCATGAACCGCTTTGCCGGCTTTCCCAAATTTGACGACTGCCCATGAGAAATTTCTTTCGCCTTCCTCGCAAGTCTCCGGGTGAAAGCCTGGCCGAAACCGTGATCGCGATCACGATTTTGTCGATTATCCTCGTCTCTATTTTTCAGCTTTTGGCCCGAGCGATCAAGGTCAACGAAAACTCCGAACTCCGCACCATCGCCCTCAACGTCGCCCGCGAAGGCATCGAAGGCGTCCGCAACATCCGCGACACCAACTGGCTCCGCTACTCCGGCGACCGCCGCAACAAATGGCTGTGTTTGGGGACCGATTGCTCAAGCAAAATTTTGGAAAATACGTATAAACTTAGCTATACACCCCCATACTATACGCTCACAGTAGGCAATAGTGAACCGCTTCATGCTGATTACAAAATCGGAACCTCTGACTTTTATCGTCAGCTAAAGCTCAAGCCCGAATCCGATGATGTATGTAACACCGCCCTTAACCCCTGTACCGAAAACCGCCTCAATGTCATATCCCGCATTCAGTGGAAAGAAAACGATGCCACCCGCGAGGTTGTCCTCGAAACCTATCTCTATGATTTTTACGGCCGTAATAGCTACTAAATGAAACCCAAAAAAGCCGCCTTCACGCTCCTCGAACTCATCGTCGCCCTCGCGATTGCGAGCGTCTTTCTGACAGTGGCCTTTCGCACAGTGGGCCAAAGCTACACCGCCCAAAAACGCATCCTCGTCCAACAAAATTTTCACACCGAAACACGATTCCTCATGGACCGCATCGTCCAGACGGTCCGCAACAATACGATTGATTACGATCGCGCTTTCCTCGAGGTCGGTCCGGATACAACAGCCTGTACACACTTTGTGGCAGAACAAACCCAATCAGGTATAGGCAACCTTTCCAATAACAACGCAGATGCGGCTACCAATAGGGGGCATCGAAAAAGTCTCGGCTATTCCGAAATTTTCTACTGGATTTTCTCTGGAGGAGCCGCTGACATTACCCGCAACATGGGCGGATTGAAAGCGGATGGAAGCACTCCCGATCCCTGCTCGATCGCTTTCCACGGAACACTCGACACGCTGTATCTCATCAACGGCGACCGGAATGCTCGCAGCAAAATAACGCTCGATAGTGAAAGCATCACCCTCCAACAACAGCTCGGCGCCGATGCCAACAACAATGACACCCTCGAAGAATCCGAATGGAGTCACGACACAGACTGGACACAAGGGGCCTGTAAAATAGGAAGTTATTTCGTCCAAGGCGATCCAGATGAAAATATCTGTGAAAGCGTCCATGACGACCAGGCCATATCCCCACCACGACTAAAGATTACCAACCTCACCTTTGAGCCGGCGCCCACCCGAGATCCCTTTCTGGCCTTTGGAATCGAAGACGCGCAGGTCCATCCGCATGTGTTTATTTCTCTGACGGCCGAACTCCGTGACCACGCAGACTTCAGCTTTTCCGTCCCGCCGACAATCACCCTCCAAACCACAGCATCCTCCCGCGTCTTCGGCAACACTCGACAATAGTCACAAAGATAAGTATCTTAGGACCCGCATGATTGTCAGAATACCACCGTCTCCAACAGGGCATCTTCACCTTGGAACTGCTCGCACCGCTCTTTTTAACTATCTTTTTGCAAAAAAAAATAATGCAAAAATGATCTTCCGCTGGGAAGACACCGACAAAGAACGATCCGAAACCCAATACGAAACCGAAATCATAGAAGGCCTCAAATGGCTCGGTATGGACTTTGAAAATGACGCGACCATATCACGTCAAACCGACCATACCAACGCTCACAAAGACGCCCTTGCGAAGCTCTGGGAAGAGGACAAGATTTTCCCCTGCTTCATCACACCAGAAGAAATAGCCGAACAACGAACCGCAGCCCAAAAAGAAAAACGAAACTTCGTCTTCTGGTCGCCCTTTCGAGATACGTCACACGAAGAACTTCAGTCCAAAATAGAGACCGGAGACCGATACGTCTGGCGATTACGCGCTCCCAAAGATCAAGATCTTGTTTTCCAAGATTTGATTCATGGCGAAACGCGCGTCAACAGCGCCACGCTGGGGGACTTTGTGGTGGCGCGTGGAGACGGATCTGTACTGTATTTACTGGCCAATGCTATCGATGACCAGGTCGACGGCATCACCCACATTATCCGCGGCGATGACCATATTTCCAATACTCCCAAACAACTCCTTCTGTGGGAAGCGTTAGGCGCCCAAGCGCCTGAATACGCACACATCCCCCTCATCATGGACCTCGGCGGAAAAAAACTTTCTAAACGCAATGTCCAAGAAGGGACCTGTGTTCTAATTTCTGACTTTCAAAAAGCAGGATTTCTTCCTCATGCCGTCGTCAACGGACTCGCTTTCTTGGGCTGGAACCCCAAAACCACGGATGAATTTTTTGACATGCCCTCCCTCATCGATCAATTCTCCCTCGAAAAAGTAAACAACGCCGCCGCCAAATATGATTTTGAAAAAATGCGCTGGTTCAATGGCCTCTGGATCACGCGACTTCCCCTCGAAGAACTTATCCACACATACAATGAGTTTTTCAACACCGACTTGAATATCACCGAACATCAGGCCGCCCTTGAAGTCGCTCGAGAAAAAGCGAAAGATCTTCATGAACTGAAAGACGAACTGTCTTATTTTTTAGAAGCCCCTGTTTTAGATTCTGAAAAACTCACCAAAGAAAAATTCGATCTGGATTTAGAAAAAGCCAAAGCCATGATCGCCGAAGCTATTAATATGCTCGAAAATATTCCAGAAGATAAATTTACCGCTGAAAACATAAAAGAAGCAAGTATCCAAAAAATTGAAGACTTAGACGTAAAGAACGGGTTCTTTTTATGGCCTTTCCGAGTGGCTCTGTCAGGAAGAGAGCGATCAGCCCCCCCTTTTGATATCGCACAGGCTATTGGAAAAAACAAAGCCATTGAACGACTCAAAAGAGCTCTTTAGACGACTCTTTTATTTGAACCGCTTTCTTCGCGCTGCCTCAGGGATCACCTTCTTTACCGAAGACTTGGTTTGTTGTTTCGTTGTTGGTCTTACCGGCGCGGCCTTATAGCCTTTCCGTCGTGGAGCCGTCACTTCTTTTTTCGTTCCAAAATTTTTCTGCCCCGATGCTTTTCCTGAGTCTTTTCTTTCGACCGCATCAAACGACTTCCGTCGCTTCACCTGACTGGCCTGGAGCGCTTTCCCGGCTTCAAGCACTCTTCGGTCCGGACCAAAGGTAGGATCCACCTTTGTCTCTCGGGTCGGTTCATACGCCTGGGCGGAAAGGTCCACACTCGTCGGCTCAAAATCCCTCGTCTTGAGCACCACTGGCTTACGTGCCCGCACCTTTTGAACATCATATTTTTTAAGATCCCGAATCACATTCGTTCTATCCTTCCTCCGAACATTTTTACCCTTATCGACATCGTACTTAATCGCAGCCCTTGTACTTGTTTTGTCATGCCTCATGCGACCCGGATCTGCCACCTGCGTCTGAATACGTGCCATAGAAGCATCTTTAAGCTTCTGCCGCGAAGCACGCGTAATGATATAACGATCGACATCCGAAACACGACTCAATCGCTGCGGACCATAGGCGCCTTTGTCGTCGTCTTTTTCCTCTTTTTCTTCCTGTCGGAAATAATTCAACACATCCTGGTAATAACTATCGACATCCGTTTCGGAAATCGTTTTCTGGCGATTTTGGTAGGCCTGAGAAAACCAGGCCGCCCAATTCCCACGGGTAATAGACATCTCGGGCCGAAAGCGATTCCGCACGAATCGAGAAGTCCGGAACCATCCGGCACTCTTGGTAGCCACCAAAACCGGGGCCATCATTTCTCTCGAGGCAATGTCCTCAAAAGAGGTTCTCCGCGACTCATCATCAATGTCCAGTGGGAAGATCATAAGCAGCATCCGCAGGGCCTGATCTCTTGTCGGCGCCACGGTAACATCAATGTCCGTACTAATAATTCCATTCTTCAGCGCCGTATAAAAAATACGACTTTCATAATTTCTTCCCAATGACACCCCAGGGATCCTCCCCATCTGCGTCGCCCGTAAGTCTTCAATCTCTTCAACCCCAATACATTCTCCCTTCAGGGTGCTCAACAAAAACTCGCTCCATCCCAAAGGACGATCTAAATGAAATCGACGATCCTCATCTGGATGAAGGACTCCTAAAGAATACACCTGCATAACATCCTCATATTCAGGCGTTCCCGCCTTAACATCGATAAAGTTTCCGACTTTCGTCGAAGGCTTCATGCAGTTTTGAACATTTTGTCCGCGCTCAGCTCCCGACTTTTTTTGCGACATAAAGGAGTTCAACTGTCGGTCAAAGTGTCGCAAGCGCGCATACTTATTCCGATTATCCTTAAATCGATCCGTGGAAATACGTCCGCCGTGTCCATAGCCCATAAAGCGACCCGTGTCATCAAAAATAGGCCCGGCCGCAATTCCTTTGTTAAGCTCTATCACCTGTGCCATGGATTCTTCGTACGTCATACTCGGCACCCAATCACTATCCTTAAATTCACCTCTTTTCATGCCCGCCCAGCGCAAGGTCTTCGCTTTTCCGCTCCCCGAAGTCGCCGGCACTTCCTCTTCTTCTGAAACCACAACCGCCGTCATCTCAACGGAAAGAGCGACGTCACCGGTTGCCACTGCCTGCGAAACAGTTACTGTCTGATAACCACTCAAGGAAAAGCTTCCTGAATAAGTGTCACTAATAGGAACTGAAACCGTATACGTTCCATTCGCCGCCGTTGTGGCAGAATAAGTAGCGTCATCCGTTCCCGTGAAAACAACCGACACGCCTTCAAGCGCCACACTGCCCTTTCCCGTGAGGCTCCCGGTAATGTTTGCACGTCCAGTATCGATAAATCCCGAAAGTGTAAAGAGTGTGTCCGGCTCTGAAACTTTCGTGGACACATTCACCCCAACATACGCCGTGGCATGAACCGTATTCAAACCATTAATCAATCCACTCGTAACATTACACGTCCAAGGTGCCATGTTTGTAGGAGCTAAGTCAGAAGCTCCGTCCTCGGTAGAAGATTCGTCCGTCAGTCCATCAAAGATCGTCAACTGCGTCACTCCATCACTGGTTGCCAGGTAACAATTTGTTTCATTCGGATCACAGGCCACTTCGGTCACCGCACTTGAAGTTCCTTGAATCGTATTCTTCGCCCCCGCCAAGAACCATTTGTTCGTCACATTATAGATATGTTCAATCTGCTCCGCCGAATAAGCTTCTTCGACAATAAAAGGTAATCCCACCGATCCATCCAAATACTGTTCATCAGCCAGTACATCCAATCCGATCTGAAGCGCTTCTCCACTATCAATAAGATTTCCCGTAACCCCTGAAACGGTATTTACCAGCTCCCCATTGTGATACATCTTAAGACTCGCCCCGTCATACGTTCCTACGATAAACTCCCAAGTATCAACCGACGGCTCTAAAGATCTCTCATTCTCCCCTGATCCAATGCTTTCAGGAACGGAAACCGCCTTTAGAATTTTTGTTGTTCCTCCGTCTGTCGTTGTCTGAACTCCAAAGAAATAAGGATCCTCTTCTACTCCATAAGTAAAAAATTCATCTCCCGCTGAAATCCAATAATCCCGTGTTTCGCGAGTGGTCCCATGAGAAAGCACACTTTGGGTTTCTGCCGTTCCCCCAAGCGTCCCACGTTTTACCCAGAGCCCAACCGTCAACTGATCAGTCTGAACATTAAAAGAAGCATCACTTAATGAAAAATGTCCCGTCGGAACTTTATCTCTATCAAGAACCAATCCCGTCAATTCGGCCCCGGTTGCCACAACACCCGTTGTCGCACTGTTTTGAGCGATTAGATCATTGCCCACCCCGCTCCGATCCGTAATCCCATCGGCCCAATGCCCTAAGACATTCGTCCCCGTTAAAGGCACTGTCGCATAGTCTTTCGTAATATATCGATACGAAAGCTCCATCGTTACGCCATCTGTATGATCCAAGTTTTCTGCAATCTCAGTCGCCCCCTGAGCATGTCCAATCACCGGACCGTCTACCCACGATGGAGCCGGTGCACTTCCATCCGCACTCAAAGACAAAGTGTCATAAAGCCAGCTATCTCCAGCAATCACGTCCGACGCTTCCTTACTCAAGTACGCATTCGTCGCGGTTATAAATAAAAGCTTGTTCGACGCTGAAAAAGTAACCCCTGTCACCGTCGGCACGGCCGTCTCTCCATAAGAAGAATCCGCAGTAATATCAACAAGAGTAACCCCCGAAGCCGTTGCCACTGCCAAGTAATCACTACCTCCAATCTGTTTAAAATCAAGATCATTAACTACGTTCACAGGGAGATGTGTCGAAGCCACATCATAGCTTCCAGAAAAAGCCGATCCACTAGAAAAATCATAAATCAAAACCCCACTGGCTGAGGTTCCGGCATAAATTACTCCCTCTCCAGCAGCAAGGCTTACAATATTAGTAAGCGCTATCTTTTTCCAAAAGGTCCTCGCATCGGCATCAAAAATATTAATCCCCGTCGCCGTCGCGATAACAAGCGCTCTTTCTGGAAAGGCGCTTTCTCCACAATCAGTCGAGGCCCCCTCATAAAGACACTCGGCTTCCTCGTAATCGTCCTTATCTACTAATTCTACATACCAGTCTGCCGTATCACTGGTTCTCCATGCCTCATCATCAAGCGTATCCTTTTCCGTATCGTAATAAATCTCATCAACAATCGCTCCGTGTAAAAGCGTCGTCCCATCTATAACGACATCCGTCGTTGAAAAAGACAACCCGTTACCGGCTACATCGGCCACACAAAGCTGCGTATCACTCAAGTCCACCTCTCTAAAAACTCGAACCTGAGTGCCAACCTCTCCCAACCCTGAAATATTCAAACTTCCATTGCCTTCCGCTTCCACCGTCGCATTTTGTTCTGGCGACGTAATAATAGGGTTTTCGATAATAGATCGTGGGTGGTTGTCAACAGAATCTTCAAGGCCATCGCTGTCAAAATCATCCGCTCCTGCAAAATGGATAACGCCTCCTGTAAACACAAAAATCCCCAAGAGGGCCACTAGAACAGCTTTCTTGTGAGTTTTATAGATATTGTAGAGGGCTCTCATCGTCACAAAGTATAGAGCAAAAAATAGAAATATACCAAATAAGAGCCCTCTGTTTTGAAAAGTTTTCAAACCAAAAGTTTGACAGCACTTTTTATTTACCGAGAATAAGAGAGCTTAATCTTATTTGCATATGAATAAACGATTTTTTGGTCTCACGCTCGCTGGAGTTGTTCTTGGGGGAATTCTTTATTTCTCTGGAGCCGTTAATCTTTCTGCCTCATTGTTCGAAGGAGGCGGTTCTCAGGACTTCGTGCTTTTAGAAACAGACATGGGAGATATCAAAATTCAACTTCATCACAACGAAGCACCGAAGCTTGCTCAAAACTTTGTAGCCCTAGCAAAAGAAGGGAAATATCACCGAACACCTTTTCATCGGGTAATTAATGGATTTATGGTCCAAGGTGGAGATTACGAAAATATGGATGGAACGGGTGGACAGGCTTACGAAGGAGGTTCTCTTGAAGACGAATTCTCACAAAACCTATCCCACGTCCGAGGCGCTGTTTCTATGGCAAACCGAGGGCCGAATACAAACGCTTCTCAGTTCTTCATCGTTCATGAAGACGCAACGTTCCTTGATGGACGACATTCTATTATTGGGCAGGTTGTTTCTGGAATGGCGGTGGTTGATAAAATAGCATCCATGAAAACAGACATCAGCGATCGTCCTTTAAAAGAAATTTTCATCAAAAAGGCGACACCTCTTTCTGAATAAAGTTTTTTCTTTGTAACAAAGCCCGTTCTGGGCCGTTCTATCTTCTTGCAAAAAGATGACTTTTCACGACTTAGAAAAAGCTTTACGAGATTTCTTCCGAACGGCGACCACAAGGTCTCCCCGGACGGCCTATAAAAACTCGCTTAAAACCCTTCTCCATGAAGAGTTTCAGCGGGCACAAAAAGAACGCGTTCCCTTTCTTTTCTGGAGAAGGCTTTTTTCTCGCACATCATCATTAGGATTCGTGTCAGTAATAGCGCTTACTTTTCTTAATATATTCCCGGCAGGAGAAGGCGACACCATAGCGGGTCAGATCACTCCACAAGGGGGGCTTGTTGAAATAATGAGAGAAGGTAGTGTTTTTGTTTTAGAAGGAAGTCTTTCTTTAAAACCTGGAGACTGTGTTCGTATTGGAAATCGATCAGAAGCAGAGATTACACTCGGACATCTTACTTCTATTGCCAAGGATCGTACCACAGTTTGTGTACAAGACGAGGGAGGTCTTTTTCTCGAACAAGGAGTTCTTCATAATAAAGGAACGGGGGAGGTTATGGCAAAAAGAGGGGTTTCACGAGGAGATAAAAACACACACTTTATTGTTATTGTGAGTGACAGTGGTGAAATGAAAACCATTGTTCAAAAAAATAATCTCAGTGTTTTTGATTCTCAGCTTCGTCGAACACAGCTTTCCGCAGGAGAAGAAATCTCTCTTCGAACAGACACTGCATTAGAGGATGTTCTGGCTCCAAAAGACCTCGCACTTTCTGATTCACAACTAGAGGCTCTTGCTTCAAAGTTAATTATAACCCGAACAAAAGCACTGGCTTCCATGGAAGCCTTTCTTCAACAAAATGCATCAAAGGGAATGAGAGATTTAATTTCGGCAGAAAAATCATTTAGATCTCTAACACAGGTTCTTGATAGTGCTCGAGACCTTACTATTATAAAAAGAAGACACCTTCGTTTTACGACTCTTTCTGAGGTTTATGATCAACTTTCAGATCGAACAAAAGATGTTGAGCTATTACAAGAAACACAGGCCATAGAAACGCTTCTAACACTCCTTCGTCGAAATAGAACCTCTCTCGGGTTCTCCTATCCACAAACACAGGTTCAAACCTTTAATCGATATGTTTTATTGGAACAACTTTTTTCATTGTCACAGAAAGAAGTACAAAAAGAACTTCATGTTTTACAAAAAAAATATATCCACAATTTCTTACGAAAAGTGACAAATTCTCCGTTGAAAACTCTGCAGATTTCAACACTTCAAAAAGAACTCTCAAAATTACCAAAAAATCACTATGCGACGCGTTTCCAGGAAGTATTACAAAAAGAGCTTCCTTATGATTTAGTGGATCAAATAGGGCCAAATGGGATATTTCAGTCCTTTTAAGAGTTTGATTTATATCACACCGAGTAGGCTTGTTTCTTAACAAGACTTTTCAAAAACTTTTGCACCGTTTTTTATCTTTTTCAAGAACTTTTTTTGTCCGCTCCATTTAGCCCTTAAGACTGCTTATAAAGATGAACCTATTTTTTAATAAAAAGACGGGAGGCTTTTGAAAAAATATTTTCAAAAAATATTCCCCATTCCTTAAAGGTCTTAACAAAGAGCTCTTATAAGTTTCACACTTCTTTTCACTGCGATTAACTAGTTATTAATATTATAAATATTTAAAAACACAGAACAGCAAAGCTAATAACAAAAGATGTTTATAATAAATCATTAGAAAAAAGCTTGACCAAATAGCTTTATTACCTACACTCGACAGGCTCTGAAGACATTCAGGAGTCTTATATTTTTTTAATCCTCCGCTATGGACGACGGAAACAATCGCCTCAAGACCCTAAAAGATTTTAATGCGATAGCGGTCTCCATCGCTTCTCCGGAAGATATTTTATCGTGGTCACACGGAGAGGTCACGAAACCTGAAACGATTAATTATCGAACCCAGAAGCCCGAATTTGATGGGCTTTTTTGTCAGCGCATATTTGGTCCCGTAAAAAATTGGGAATGTGCCTGTGGGAAATATAAAAGAATTCGCTACAAAGGAATTGTTTGTGAAAAATGTGGTGTTGAAGTTATTCGTTCTACGGTACGAAGAGAACGAATGGGACATATTAAACTTGCTGTTCCAGTAGCTCACACTTGGTTTCTTCGATCAACTCCTTCTAAATTAGGACTTTTATTTGATCTTCCGGTAAAAAAATTAGAACAAGTTGTTTATTTTGCTTCTTATATCGTGGTTGATGTCGATAAAAGTGCAAAAGAAGAATCAATGCTTGAACTCGAAGCGGAATATAAAAAAGTTCTACAGGTTTTGAAAGATGAAAATTCAGAAGCACTGAAGGCTGCAAAAACAGCTTTGAAAAAAGGTGATATGAGTGAGGCAGAACAACTAGCACTTGAAGAAGAACTAGTGAAAAAAGTAGAGCAGGTGAATGAAAACTTTAAAATAGCGAGAGACGAACTTAAATCACTTGAAGTGGGACAGGTCTTAACAGAGACGCTTTATCGAAACATTTCCATGAAATTTGGACATGTTTTTCGAGCGGGAATCGGAGCCGACGCCCTTCGTGAGATTATCCAGAAAATAAATCTCGAAAAATTTATAGAACAATTAAAAGAAGATTATAAAAACTCTTCCGGACAAAAGCAGAAAAAAATTGTAAAAAGATTGCGTTTAGCAGGATCTCTTTTGAGAAGCTGTATTAAGCCTGAATGGATGATCTTAAACGTCATTCCTGTTATTCCACCCGACTTGCGACCAATGGTCCAGTTGGACGGAGGACGCTTTGCTACGTCAGACCTAAATGATCTTTATCGACGAGTTATTAACAGAAACGCGCGTCTAAAAAAACTTATTCAGCTCGGAGCGCCAGAAATTATCTGTCGAAATGAAAAACGAATGTTGCAGGAAGCGGTCGATATTCTTATTGCAAACTCCGTTCGAAATTCTCGAGCAGGAATGAACTATGTTCAAAAACGAAAACTCAAATCGTTGTCGGATATGCTGAAGGGGAAACAGGGTCGATTTCGACAAAACCTTTTGGGAAAACGTGTCGATTACTCTGGACGTTCGGTTATCGTGGTAGGTCCTCAGCTTAAACTTTATGAATGTGGACTTCCAAAATATATAACACTCGAACTTTTTAAGCCTTTTGTTATTTCAAAATTGCTTGAGCTTGAAGTGGCTTATAACGTGAAAAGCGCAGAAAAAATCATTAAATCCAAGGAAAAAATTGTATGGGATATTTTGGATGAAATTATTGAGGGAAAATATGTGTTGTTAAACCGAGCGCCTACACTTCATCGACTAGGAATTCAGGCTTTTCAGCCAAGATTAGTAGAAGGAAAGGCTATTCAGTTGCACCCACTTGTTTGTGCGGCCTTTAACGCCGATTTCGATGGAGACCAAATGGCCGTCCATCTTCCACTTTCAAAAAAAGCTCAATACGAGGCGCGTGAGATTATGTGTTCGGCAAAAAACCTTCTTAAACCTTCTTCCGGAGATCCGGTTATTAATCCTTCTCAGGATATGGTTTTGGGATGTTACTTTTTGACACAACAATTCGAAGGAAAATTAGGAGAAGGAAGGGTATTCCCTACGGCAGAGAGTGCAAAGTTAGCCTATGAAAGTGAAAATATACACCTTCAGGCTATTATCAAAGTGCGTGTTAATGGAGAAATTTTAGAAACGACTATTGGACGTATTATTTTCAACGAAGTTATTCCTGATGAATTGGGATATCAAAATAATTCTTTTGGGAAAAAAGAACTTTCTAACATCTTAGCCGTATCTCACACAAAGCTTGGTGTTGCTATTACGGCAAAACTTGCCGATGACATCAAAGACCTTGGATTTCTCTATGCAACCCATTCAGGAATTTCAATTTCAGCCTTTGATCTCAAAACCCCGCCCAACAAAAAAGTCATTATCAGCAAGGCTAATGATATTGTGGCAAACATTCAAAATCTTTATTGGACGGGACTTATTACGGACGAAGAGCGCTACAACCACACCATTAAACTTTGGGGGAAAGTGAAAGCCGATATTTTGGAAGAAATGGTACAACAGTATGACCGACAGAATGATATTTTTTATCAAATTGATTCTGGAGCACGTGGAAACTGGGGACAGATTACACAGCTTGCGGGAATGAAGGGGTTGGTGGCCAGTCCATCGGGGAAAACAATTGAACTTCCGATTCGATCAAACCTTATGGAAGGATTTACGATTCTTGAATACTTTATCGCAACGCATGGTGGACGTAAGGGTAAATCCGATACGGCGCTTAAGACGGCTGAGGCAGGATACCTAACGCGACGTCTCGTTGATTCGGTCCAGGATGTTGTGGTACGAGATGAGGATTGTAAAACAAAACACTTTAAAACACTTACACGAGAAAACTCAGAAGCCCTAGGCCTTGATTTTGAGAAGAGAATCTTGGGACGTGTTTTGGCACAACCTATGAAAAAAGGAGAAAAGACTATTTTAAAAGCAGGTACTCTTATCGATGAACACGGTATTGAAGTGGTTCGAGACGAACAAATAACAGAGGTTTGTGTTCGATCGGTTATGTTCTGTAAAACAGAAGGCGGTGTTTGCCAAAAGTGTTATGGATACGACCTAGGGAACCACAAATCGGTAAAAATCGGAACACCGGTAGGAATTATTGCCGCGCAGTCTATTGGAGAACCAGGAACACAGTTGACCATGAGAACCTTCCATATGGGAGGGGTGGCTTCAGAGGAAGCATCTATTACTCAGGGATTGGCTCGTGTGGAAGAACTTTTTGAGGCACGATCTCCAAGCTCACCAGCGGTGATTTCTGAAATTTCAGGTTTTGCGAAAGTGAAAAAAGGAAAAAATGATACAAAAATTACCATTGCGGCGAACAAAGCCGAAGAAGACGTGCACCACTTGGGACTTAACTTTGAACCTGATGTAAAAAAAGGCGATGTAATTCGAGAAAAACAAATCATTGCTCGTTCAACGGAAACAAAGAGTACGATCAAGTCTCGATGCGCAGGAAAAGTTTTGGAAGTAAACACAGATCATGTGACGATTCTTCAGGATGAGGCACAGGTGAAAGTTTACACCATTCCTCCGCGAATGACGCTTCGAATACAAAATAAAGTGGAGGTTAAAAAAGGACAACCCCTTACTATCGGGCACCTCGATCCTCGTGTTTTGATGGAACTGACGTCGGTAGAATCGGTTCAAGAGTATATCCTAGAAGACGTTCAGGGAATTTATGCTTCACAGGGACAGCATATCAACGAGAAGCATATTGAAGTGATTGTGAAACAAATGGTATCAAAAGTCAGAATTCTCGAACCAGGAGATTCTGGATGGCTCTCAGGAGAGGTGAAGAACATTGTTTCTTTCACTTTGATGAACGAATACCTTAAGAAAAAGAAAAAACGGAGAGTGTCAGGAGAACGTCTCTTGTTGGGATTGACGAGAATCGCCCTCTGGACGGATTCATGGCTTTCAGCTGCTTCCTTTCAGGAAACAATCCGTGTGTTGGTTGACGCCGCTGTTAGTCGGCGCATAGATACGCTTGACGGACTCAAAGAAAACGTTATTATCGGCCGGCTCATTCCGGCGGGAGAGGGCTACGAAGCCTCTCTAGCACAGCGCGCACTTACCGGACTTAAGACACCAGAAATCTACGAAGAATCAAAATAAATCCTTTATTTTTATGCCAACTATTAATCAGCTCGTTCGAAAATCACGAAAAAAGAAAGTCGTGAAATCAAAGTCTCCCGCTTTGGGAACCATCTTTAATACGCTCAAGAACAAAAGAGCGAAGCATCCATCTCCTCAGAAGCGAGGTGTTTGTATCAAGGTGACGACCATGACTCCAAAAAAGCCAAACTCCGCGTTGCGAAAAATTGCGCGTGTGCGATTGACGAATGGAGAAGAGGTAAATGCTTACATTATGGGAGAAGGACACAACCTTCAAGAACATTCCGTAGTATTGCTTCGAGGTGGACGAGTGAAAGATTTGATTGGAGTGCGTTATCACATTGTCAGGGGGACACTTGATACGCAAGGAGTAACTGATCGAAGACAGGCTCGTTCTCGTTATGGAACAAAACGACCTAAATCTAGCTAATAATTAATGCCCTCTATGACCGAAGATAAGACCGCAACGACGAAGAAAGCTGCCCCAAAAGCCGAAGCAAAAGATGCAAAGGCTCCTAAAAAGGCAAAATTCAACACTCCATTTTCATTGGTAGACCCGCTTCAGAGCAAGGTCGTAAACTGTATTATGAAATGTGGGAAAAAGACTATTGCACAGCGAATTTTGAAAGATTCATTTGCAGAAATCTTTCGTCGAGGAGAGCAAGATGTTCAAAAAACCTTTGAAAAAGCGATTAAAAATGCAACCCCAACCATCGAGGTTCGTCCTCGACGTATCGGAGGATCGGTCTATCAGGTACCAACGGAAGTAACGGCGAAACGTCAGCAAACACTCGCTATTCGATGGATTCTTGACGCGGCTCGTAAAAAATCAGGACAGCCTATGGCGAAGCGATTGGCTTCAGAGCTTCTTGATGCGGCAAACGAACGAGGAACGGCCTTCTCTAAACGAGAAGAAATGCACCGAATGGCACAGTCTAACAAGGCTTTTGCTCACTTGGCACGTTACTAGTTAGCAATTATTTGGTATCTTTTGTGTCACTATTAATTTGGCAGAAGCAGATCATACCAAGCCAGATAGAAAAGACCGTGACAAGAACTGCACCGACCACCCCACCACACAAAGAAAGGATGGGGAATTTTTTTCCTACAAGATCAATAAAGGTTACGAGGATATTGTTCCAAGCAAGAGCAATGATCATACCAACAAATCCACTCACAACACCCAATATAAAAGATTGAGCTTTTTCAGTTTTAGCCTGGAGAAAGAAGAATTTTTTCATGAAAAAAAATAAGGGATCAAAGTATAAGAAGAACCTCCAGTATAGACAACTCTTTTTATCTGTTTTTTTATGAGGGTCGGCCAAAATACGTAAAGGCTTCTTCGACCAAATATACATTTTTTAAGCCGGATTTTATTATACAATCCCAACAACTTTCACAGCACCACCAGTGTCCCCAGAGATAAAGATCGGCTTCTGCTATTTTTTCTTGGGAATGTCTTGTTTGAGCATCTGCAATGGCCGCTTGTTCGGCATGATTTTTGGGAGAACAGCCTTTGCAGAGTTCATAGCCTTCACCGGTAGGGATGTTTAATTCTTTACGACGACATCCATGGTCCTCGTGGTAGTGTGAAACATTGGCTCCTCGGCCCAAAACTTCGTTCTCACGAACAATAACCGCCCCCGTGGGGTGTAGGTGATCAGAAGAGTGTTCTTCGGCATACAGGCGAGCCTCCTGTAAAAAAGCATGATCGGCTTCTACGTACAAAATTTCACGGCCTTCAGGTAAGTAGGGAATCTTCATGCGTCACCACCATAAGGATATTTTTTCAGCGCCGAAAAGTCTCCTGCACGAATTGCGGAAACTTCGCTTTCAGCATCTTGTTTACTGCTGAGTTCTTCCGCCCCAGCATTATTATATTTTGCCTCTATTTTCCCATGTCGCAGTGCATCAGTACTCTCAAGCCCTTGTGTGAGAAGTTGAAAAACAATCTGGCAGATACGCTCCCCTGGATAAATGCGAATAACCTGTGACTGTGTTTTATTTAAAATCGGAATCATTAAGTGTCCGGAATAGTGCGCGTCAACAATCCCGGTCATATCAACAGACAGCCCACGTCTATTCACCGAGCTTCTTGGATAAAGGACCCCCATGAGATCGGGCGCATTGAGGGCTACCTTTTCCAGCGTAGAAGCAATGACAGACTCTCCCGGGGCCAGTTCAAAAAACTGACCGGGTTTTAATTCTATCTGTTCATAATTATCTCCCGCTGACTGCGTCAAATCAACATTCAAGACCTCTCTTCCTTTATCTGTAAGTTTCCAAATCTTAGGAATATAAAAAGTCGTTCCCAGGCGCAAATCTACGGCATGCGGCTGATTTTGATAGTCATCTAAGTTGGGAGAGAAGGAAAGTTCTCCCTTTTGTAGGCGGTGAAGAATATCGTGACGAGTGAGGATCATGCGCGAAAACAGATTAGTTTTTTGTCTCTCTTTAGGCAACCTTGTATCGCACCCAGAGGGAGTTTTCTCCCAGCGGACCCGTTTCAATAAGTTCAAGATTCATTTCAATAGTTGATTCAAAAAGCCCTAATCCCTGACCAAAGATGATCGGCGCGATGGTGACGAGTATTTCATCAATAAGCTTGGCCTCGGCAAAAAGCGTATTAATCTGCATGCCGCCGGCCAAGATCACTTCTTCAAAGCCTTCTTGTTCTAAATTTTTTAAAATTTTCTCAGGCGTATCAGACGTAAAAATAAGATTTTCAGAAGAAACGCGCGTTTCTGGGGTGCGTGTTAAGACTATGTTTTTGCGCCCCGGTAGCGGCCGACCGATAGTATCAAATGTTTTTGATCCCATGATCAAGACCCCCGCCTCTTTCGTCTTCTCAACAAAAAGCTTTTTGTCCGCCTTTTCACTCCAATCAGCTAAATGATCCGCATCTTTACCGATGCGTCCATCCAGCGTCAAGGCCATTAGGAGTGTTACTTTCATGGGGACTGAGTATCTCCAAGAACCACCTCTTCGTCAACCACGGGCTATTTTATCCGCCCACTTTGTGCATCCCTGCCACCTCTGCCATCCCAGGCGATTAGACCCGGGACCCAGTCGCATAACATTCCTCCCGTTCTACTGCAATCTTTACCTCCCGCAGCAGCTTCTCAAACGCCTCGATCAAGATGACCGGGATCTTTTCCCGCCATTCTTCATACATCGGCAGGAAGTATTTTTTCATGTGTCTTATTTTTTTCTGTCGGCGCTCAAGATTCAATCCGTAAAGCGTCTGTAAATTATCCAGCTGGTCATTCAATTTAATCACTAATATTTCCGGATACTTCCGCGCCCCCTGCGCGATCTTGTCCGCGTAGTGCTGCGCTCGTTCGCCGTTTTCTCCGAAATAAGCCTTGTCATCTTTGGATAAAAAGTACACCATCAGAGCGATATCCGTGCCGAACTTGGCCTCTATCTCTCCATACGAAACAGGGGTGTCCTCCGCTAGATCGTGGAGCACACCCACCGTTAAGATCTCCTCGCTCATCCCCAGTCCTTCCAGGTTCTCCATGATCCTCAGAGGATGAGCGATAAAATCTTCTCCGGTTTCGCGTTTTTGGTGATGGTGGTGTTTCGCGGCAAAGGCGATGGCTTGATGGAGGATCATGGGTTTTGATTAAATCTAACTTTAATCCTCCACAATTTTTTTGTTTTGGCAAAGTCTTTGTGTGTACGCACGCCTAACAGTCCCCTTTCCCATTTCTCGATTTAATGGCTTGAATAAGGCCTATTTCTGGGAAATCCTGTTTCCCACTTTTAAAAAAACTTGCAAAATAAAATAATTTTGATACAGTTCAAGTTACTCTCAATTTTGTTTCCTTCAATGGTCGAACAAACACTCCGTGATCTGGGCCTGAATCCCAACGAAGTAAAAATCTATCTTTCGTTACTGCCCCTCGAAAAATCCCCGGCTTCCACGCTGGGCTATCGAACCAAACTCGAACGCACGACCGCGCGTTATACGTGTCGGCAATTGGTCAAAAAAGGCGTCATCGCCGAGATGCGATCGGGAAACACCTTCTACTACCGCGCCGAATCCCCCGACAAACTCCTTTATCTCCTCGAATCGGAGAAGAAAGAACTCCAAGAAAAAGAAGCCCAAACCCAGCGGATTATGGGGATGCTCAAGGGGATGGCGAATCCGAAGACGGTGTTGCCGAAGGTGCAATTTCATGAAGGCCTCGAAGGACTAAAACACGTCTATGAAGACACGTTAAAAGAAGGGAAGACCATTTATGCTTTTGAAAATGTAGAAGAAATGGCACCGGCTGCGGCTGAATTTATTTTAAAAAATTATGTTCCACGTCGGACTGAAGCTGAAATTTTTGCGTATGTCATCACCCCAAAAAATAAAACTAATAAAGATTTTCGAAATGAAGATAAAAAATGTTGCCGAGAGACTAAGTTTCTCCCTTCAGAACTCTTTCCAGCTGAAATTGAAATAAATATTTACGGAGCAAAAATAGCATTCTTTTCATATACAGAAAAAGAGATGTTTGGAGTAATTATCGAAAGTAAAAGTATCTCCAATACGCTAAAAGCTCTCTTTGATTTTTGTTGGCCTTTGGCGAAATAAAAACTATCCCTTAATAGCAAGATGTTGATAAAAATGTGCAGACCTACTAATACCTGGTTCTAAATCTGAAAAAGTTGCGACTCTCTCAAACTCAACTTGCTGCAAAAGACCTCCCACCTCAAGAACTGAAAAGGGATACATCTCTACCGCCACAGGTTCTCTGTTTTCCGTAAGCACATCTCCAACTTGACCACGTATCTCCTGAGCAGAATCTAGTTTTGGAATTCTTTTATAGTGAAAGGTGTACGTTCCACTTTCATTTACCTGCACCGGATAAGCCACGATTGTTTCCCCGCAATACATAGGAGATCCATTGCCACAAGAAGATGTATATTCAAGGGGTTTTCCCTTCGCCAATGTTTCTTCAACCCGTCTTTTAATCGGCATGTAGTTTCGCTCATCCAACACTAAAACACCGCCTTTTTTAAGAAGTCGTTTGAAATTATGAAGCGCTAAAAGTTGGTCTTCTCTTGTAAAGAGATACGTCAAAGAATTCCCCACACAAAGCAACATATCAAAACTTTCTTCTGGGAGATTTTCCGCTAAATTTTTCCATTTCAAATCTGTCACCGGGAGCACGAGATTTGAATCATCTAAATTCACCTGTAAAACATCTCTCAAAAAAGGATCTTCTTCATTCGCGGTGACATCACACCCCATTTGAGATAATCCAATGGCTTCCACTCCCGCTCCCGAACAAGTGTCAAGAACTCTTATCCCATATTGATCGACTAATCCTCTCCAAAAAGACTCCTCAATCTGCCAACGCTTTTGAGCATCAACAAACTCCGGCCAAAAATCCGCCCGAGCTTTTGCATGCTCTGGCTGATAATTAACGGAAGCACTGGAAAGCTGGGACATAAGGAGAAAAGTGGTGCGAACATATTTAAAATCAATGTTTTGTCAAGATCGCATGAGGAAAGGAGTCAGGTGTAGTCTATCAAGACTTCTGGCCGGTTCAAGGCTTGGCCTTGAACCACACGGTTTTTTGTGCGGTGGGGAAAAAATGGGGTCAGCCACCTTTTTCTGTAGGGGCGGATATTATCCGCCTTGTTTAACAAAAGGGCATATTGCAATGTGCCCGGTTTAAGGCTTCACAATCCCGCATCAGAACCATCTCCGTTAAAGCACAATGGCCATTCTTTTTAAAGCCGGCTGAGGATTATAGTGAGACTTAATCGCTTCGAAAACATCGTTGACCAAGCTTTCATCGCCTTCCTCCGCCCGATCAAAAGCATTGGGCGGACAGACGAATTTGATCGGCGTATGTGTGATGTCTCGATCAATAATTTCTTGAGCCTGTTCAAAATGAATGTCATAAATATGCGCATTCGAAATAGACACGGTTAAAATTCCCGGTTCAACGTTTAATTTCTGCGCTAAAAAATGTGCCTGCAGCGCAAAGCCCGAGACATCATGCGGGTTTCCTAATAACAGATCATTACTACGAATCATGAGATGTAAACACAGCCGTCCGCCGATAATCTGCACGGTAAATGTGTACGGACAGGGGACATTTTTCTTGGCGGTGCCTTCTCCTCCGAGTCCATCGTCACTCGGGTCCCACATCAGGACGACTCCGTGGCGAGAGGTTGGATCATTTTGAAGCATTGTGACCAGAGCACCGATCTGATCGCGCCCAAAGTGCTTGCGCCATCGGTAGCCATAGGCGGATTCCACACAGTTATTTTCTTCTGCAAAATCGTCCCAGATTTTGGTAAAACGTTGCAAAAAAGACAGGTTTTTATTCCCCATCAAAAACCACATCTGCTCGGCAATAAAGACTTTAAGCGGGATTTTGCGAAGCGCCAAAAGAGGAAATCCTTCCGCCAGATCAAAGCGCATTCCCATGCCAGGAATACTTCGGCATACATGCCCGGTACGTTGGTTTACTTCGTCCACGCCGTGATTCATAACGGCTTCCAAAAGGCCTTTGTATTGCACATCAAAGGCATTTTGTGGGGAGGACTGATCAAGCGACTGGTGCGCACGTTTCATCCATTTCTTTTTATCAGATTTCTGATTCTTCGCAAGTAAAAGCAAAATATGTCACGGCCTTATTTTTACCGAAGAGAGGACGTAATAAGACCATCACAAAGACAATCGACGATGTCATCAAAGTTTTCGTAAAATTCTTCGGTGTCTGCAGAACCTTGAAAGTGATGAGAGATGCTCTGAAGAGGGAACATGCGCTGAGACGCCTGTGCAACAATCGCCGCACAAAGTGCGCGTTGTTCGTTCAGATTAAGATTGATACTTGGCTTATCTAAAAAATCTGCTTCAGAAAGAGCCAGAATTTGAGGCGTTCGGATAGAACAAAATTCAAAAGCAATTCTTTTCCTTTTTTCATCTTTATCAAGGCGGAAAGAACAAGACTTAGGATCTTGTTTGCTGGAAAAAAATTCACCTCGGGATTTTGGACGAATCGGAACATGTTTGATACGAACTCGAGAGTCAGCTTTTCGATCATATTTCGGTCGGGCAAGGAGGGCGATATGCCCCGTCCCAAAGAAATGGTCGGAAAACTGTTGTATGGGAGTCTTAAAATCACGGCTAATATCGGTCCAGATATGCTTCATGTCATTAAGAAAGTCCATGATGTCATCAAGATTGATCGAGGCCGGAATGAAAGTGCTTGATCGTGTGGGGTTGGAGACACTCCCTTGAAGAGAGGGATCAATACTATTAAATTCCGGATTGAGGGTCCCAATCTCTTCGTGAAGGTCCCGGATCCGTGATCCTAACCTTTGTTTGCGAGAGAGGGGTGCATGGACCGCTCCAACATAAGAAAATGATTCTGATTTTTGCCCTTTTACGGCCAAACAACATCCCATATTAAGCGCTTCGGCGATCAAGCGTTCAACGTCTTGTTGCCAAGCAGAAAGAAAGCGCACACTCACTTCGTTCATCTCATGATTTGCGTCCAAGAGTTTTCTCCAGTCGTCAAAAAAAGAGGCTATGAGTTGTTGGGCCTCACAGGCATTTTCAAACATTCTTGGGAAGCGCGAAGGGAGAGGGTGTTTGTCAAAAAATGGATTTTCCGGGCGATAATGATGATCATAAATATGTTTAGCAAAAACAGTTGTGGCAGGATTTCTAGAAAAAAGGCCCTGCCAATCAGAAGTCTCTTCGGGATCAAGACGAAGTTCAATTTCCGTATCAGAAAGCTCATCATCCCATCCCATCCAGCCGAGGTCCTGAAGATAGTCCCGATAGGCCCCCAAAAGAGGGATTTCAGGTCCCGGTGTTTTGAGAGACCGAATGCGTCCCCAGAGATCTTTGAGGGCTTCCGCTGCTTCATCAGGCTCTTCAACAGCTCTGTCAACATTCTGTCTCAAAAGTTGAATACACTGCGTTATTTCTCCCACAGAAATGCGAGGTTTTTTTTGGGGATTATTTTTAGGCGCCTCAGAGAAATTTGAAGAAGCGTCTTTGTGAGCCGAGACAAGAGGGTTTTCGTCCATAATATAATAAAATCAGACATCTTATACTTAATTTAGGGGAAATGTCAATTGACACCGTTCATTAAAATTCGTACAACCAAGCAGCTTACTCATGACAAATTCTCCACTCTTTACCGGCGACGAAACCATAGGTGATATTTTGGAACAAATGCCAGAAGCTTCGGAAATTTTGATGGCGCACGGACTTTCTTGTGTCAGTTGCACGATCAATGGGATCGAAGGTTTAAAAGAAGGCGTCCTAGGACATGGCATGAGTGAAGAGGATTTCACACTGATCCTCGAAGATCTTAACGACGCAGCACAAGAATTTGGGACAGCCATTGGAATTCAAAACAAAAGACCACCTTTTTTAACGCTCAAGGCCGCCGACAAAGCGCGTGAATTTCAGGCTTCACAGAGCAAAGAGGGCCAGGGCATAAAAGTCGAAGTTTTACAGTCAGTAACTGGAGAGAAGTCTTATTTTATAGACTTTCAACAAAAACCAGACGAGGGCGATCGCATTGTCGGGACCGAAGGACTGACGCTTTTTGTTTCCCCCGAAAGTCACGGGCTTCTCCAGAACCATCAGATTGATTATGTGGTGACAGACGAAGGAGAAGGGTTTAAAATCGAAAAAGTATGAAGACGATTTTTTTGGCTTCCGGAAGAAGTTCTCGGATGGATCCGATCGGTGACAAAAACCTGCTTTCTTTTTGCGGTAAGCCGTTGATTATTCATCTTTTAGAACGCGCCCAGCAGGCCGGTCTTGAAAATTTCATTGTTGTAACGAATCAGGAAAACCAAGAATTAATAAAAAAAGCGCTCTCAGAAGCAGATTTTCAGGCTGAAATCACACTTCAACAAAACCTAGAAGAAGGCATGGCCGGCGGTGTATCTGATGGCTTAAAGCTCGTCGAGGACGACGAAAGCGTCATGATTCTGGGCGGCAATGATTGTGTCGAAGTCCGGGCCTATGAAGAAGTTTTGGCCGCGGCCCAGAATCATGATGGCGCCGTTTTAGCCCATAAAGTAGAACAATATTTCCCAGGAGGCTATCTGAATGTTGATGAACATCAACGCATTACCGGCATCACGGAAAAACCCGGCGAAGGCAACGAGCCTTCTGATTTGGTAAATGTTGTGGTGCATTGTATTCAGCAAGCCGGAGCGCTCAAAAAAGAATTGGATGAAATAAACAAATGCGATGATGGCTATGAGCAAGCACTCCAAAAACTTTTTGAGGCCAAAAATATTCAAGCCGTCGCTTATGATGGCGCGTGGCAGGCGATCAAATATCCCTGGCATGTGTTAGACATGATGAATCTTTTATTAGCAGAACAAGAAGCAAAAATATCACCCGAAGCAGAAATAGCCAAAACAGCCGTGCTCAAAGGCGAAAATATAGTCATAGAAGACGGCGCAAAAATATTTGACCATGCGGTCATTCAGTCGCCGTGCTATATCGGTAAAAATGCCATTGTCGGCAATAACGCACTGGTGAGAGAAAGTTGTCTGGGAGCGGGTTCTGGAGCGGGTTATAACACTGAAATTGCGAGAAGTTATGTCGCTGAAAACGTCACCACGCATATGGCCTATGTGGGAGATAGCATTGTCGATCGTGATGTAAATTTTGGCGCTTTTTCTTCCACGGCCAATCTCCGACTGGATCACAAGCCGGTCAAAGTGAGTATCAAAGACCAACGCATTTCTTCCCAACGTGAAAAACTCGGGGCCATTGTCGGAGCCGGCGCACAGATCGGTACGCATGCCATGCTGATGCCCGGCTGTAAAATTGCAGCCGGCGGATTGATTCAACCAGGCGCAATACACAAATGAAGCGTTCTCCCCTGTCAGGGGGAGATGCCCGAAGGGCAGAGGGGGTTACAAAATCCCCTCAAAAGCTCTTTCCAACGGACAGGCTTTTTCATCAAACGCCACGCGGCCATCGTGGAGGCGAATGACGCGGGGTTTCATGATATCAATCATAACGGGATTATGCGTCGCAAAGACGATCGTTATATTTTTTTCTCGATGAAGACGTTCAAAAAGCTGTGCGATCTCTCGAGAATTACGTGGATCAAGGTTCCCGGTGGGTTCATCGGCAATTAATATTTTCGGATCATGGATGAGCGCGCGGGCAATCGCTAGGCGCTGAGATTCTCCCCCGGAGAGACTCGACGGAAATTGATCAGCTTTGTCTTGAAGCCCGACAAGTTTTAAGAGTTCAGGGACTTTGCGAGACACTTGAGAGCTTTGACCACACACTTCAAGCGCAAACGCCACGTTTTCGGCGGCGGTTCGACGGGGCAAGAGTCGAAAATCTTGAAAGATGATTCCAATTTGCCGGCGAAAAGACTGTATGCTTTGGGCGGAAAGTTCTTCGAGTCGAAAGTCATCCAGTTTTAGCGACCCCAAGGTGGGTTTTTGTTCGCCGATAAGAAGACGAAAAACAGAGGATTTTCCCGCACCAGAAGATCCTAAAATCGCTACAACTTCTCCGGGTTTTACGGAAAAACTAATACGATCAAGTACTTTTCGATCATCGAGAATCAGCGAAACATTTTCGAGGGCCAGCATAGATCCATTATCACCGAATAATGAACAACGGGCAACTATTCCTCGTGCATTGACTTTCGGGAGTCCTTTTGTAGAATGAAATTGAGGAAACAATCTGTACAAGAAACAAAATTGAATCGACGCTTCCCTTGAAATCTTAGAAAATAGTGCAACAAATTGAGCCAAAACTTCAAGTATGACAGAGCTTAAAAAGACTTCAATCACTTTTCTGACTTCTCCACCAGGAGCGGTCTAAAAACTTATGGGAACGGCTTCAGTAAGATTTTTGTCAGCAGAACGATCCTCGTTCTCAGATTTTAACAACCCTTATTATGGACTCTTTACTGATAGGAATTGGTGCTGGAGGATTGACCATTGGTGCGCTGGTGGCATACTTCATCAACCGTCCGAAATCAAAAATCATCGAAGAAACTGCTCGTCGAGAAGCCGATCGGATTCTTAAAAATGCAGAGCTTGATGCCGAGCGCGCTTCAAGCGAAGGTCGAAAGCACATCGAACAATTGCGAGAAAATGTTCGACGCGAAGAAACACAGACGCGGGATCGTCTAGAAAAGATGCAGCAGCAATCGGACGAACGGACGGCAAAGCGAGAGGAATCACTCGAACAGAAGATCGAGAAAATGGAAAAAGCTCGTGAGGATTATGAAAAAGCGAAAGAAGCTTCTGATGAAAAGGCAAAATCTCTTTCCGCGACGCTTGAAGAGCAGAATGAAAAACTCGGAGAAATAGCCAAGATGTCGAAAGAGGATGCCCAACAAAAATTGTTGGATAATGTAGAAAAAGAAATTGCAGGACCGCTTAAAGATACCTATCGGCGAAGAGTAGAGCTCATGCGGCAAACAGCCGATGAAGAAGCGTCTAATATTCTTGTGCAGGCCTTACAGCGGTACGCAGCTCCGGTAACGGCAGAAAACACGGTAACCGTCGTCAAAATAGAATCCGATGATCTAAAAGGAAAAATTATTGGACGAGAAGGACGAAATATTAACGCCTTTGAGATGGTGACGGGCGTGGACATGATTATTGATGATACGCCGGGAACCGTTACGATTTCTTGTTATGACATGTTCCGTCGTTATGTTGCGAAGTTGGCGCTTGAGGAAATGCTCAAGGACGGACGTATTCACCCAACAAAGATTGAAGAGTCTGTGCTGAAAGCTCAACAAAGTGCCGACAAGCTTATTTTGGAGCTCGGACAAAAGGCTGCTCAGGAACTCGGAATTTCAGGATTACCCGACCAAGTTCTTAAGCTGGTGGGGCGACTACGATTCAGAACTTCTTATGGACAAAACGTCCTCAAGCACTCTATGGAAGTGGCATGGCTCGCTGAGGCGATTGCCGAACAGATCCCTGGAGCTGATCCCGAGGTTTGTAAAAAAGCAGGACTGGTTCATGACATGGGGAAAGCGGTATCTCATGAAGTGGAAGGGGGTCATGCGATTATCGGAAAAGAAATTTTGGAGAAATTTAATGTGGACCCACGGGTCGTGACGGCGATGAAGTCTCATCACGAAGACTTCCCGTATGAGTCTATCGAAGCTCGTATTTTGCAAGCTGCGGATGCTATTTCAGCCGCGCGACCAGGATCTCGTCGAGAAACCTTGGAAAAATATATCAAACGATTAAAAGAACTGGAAAACATTGCCAGCTCCTTCAAGGGCGTTCAAAAAGCCTTTGCTATTCAGGCTGGACGAGAAGTTCGTGTGTTTGCCAACGCCGAAGAGATGGATGACTTGGCAGCGGAAAAACTCTCCTTTGAGGTGGCACGTAAAATTGAAAAAGACTGTGAGTATCCCGGAGAAGTGCGGGTTGCGGTCTTCCGAGAACGACGGTTTGATAATGTTGCGAAGTAAGTTTATTCGCGGATCAACTTGTAGGGGCGCATCGTAATGCGCCCTTATTTGTATCTAAATTCCATTCTCCAAATATCACATCCTTCTTTGACCTTCGCCTGTTCCCAGTCGGAGCGAATACCAAACGGAGGGTCTTTGAAAAAAGAAACCTCAACCAATCCCGTCTCTTTTAGCATCTCAAGCGTCTCATCGAACAAAAACTGCTGATCGGTCTGAAATATAAATTCTGTTTTGCAGTCTAGAGACTCAGAAGCTTCTTTTAAAAATTTGGCATTCAAAAACCTTCGTTTTTTATGCTTTTCTTTAAACCAAGGATCCGGGAAGTTCATAAAAATTTTCTCGATTATGGCGCCTTGTTCCAGACAGGGAGTAAGAATGCTTTTAAAATTTCGCCCGGCATCACCATCAAAGACGACTATGTTTTCTTGGTCTTTAAATTTTTCGCGTAATTTATCGGCCAGAGGCACACGTATTTCAAATACCAAAAAATTTTTTTCAGGAAACTTTACTGCCAACGCTGCCGTAAACTCGCCTTTGCACGCCCCAACATCAATCATGATGTTTTTATCATTTCCAAAACCCTCAAAACTATGTTCTTTGAGAATTCCTAAGGGGTTTACGTGTGTTCGGATGCGTTTGGGCATGGTGTTTTTTTGGAAGCTTGACCAAGAAGGGAGTTTATACTAAAAGAATTGTAATATTTTGTACAGATGTCAGATTTAGAAAAACGTTACGAAGCGGCTCTTGCGCATGGAGCATTACAACTCGACAGAGAGCCAAAGAGAGATCTTGGATCAGGAGTTCGGCAATGGCTATTAGAAGCGATTTGTGAATTGGGAGTAAGCGTGGAAGGTCTTGAACATATACAAAAGGATCCAGCTATTTATGCCATCGTGGATCATCCTACGTTTATGGATGGACCCAGAGCGTATCACACGTTGTCACAGGCGCAAGATCTTCCCCTTTTGGGAGTGACGTGGGTAGAAAATTTTACACATAGACTTTCGGGGCCTATTCTTAAAGGACGGTCTCATGCACACCCTATTCAGAGAGAAAACATGGCCGCGCATGTGGAAAAAAAAGGTCGACAAGAGTGGATGCCGGTGGTCCAAAACGAAGCATTGATGGAAAGAGGGCGTCTTCTCAATCAAAGAACGATTGAATTTTTTAAATCCAGGATGGAGGCTGGCGAAGCATCACTCTTGCTTTCTCTGGTGCATACAAAATCAAGTGTAAACGATGCGATCCTTCCTTTCGCGAGAGATGTTCTGGAAGCCACAACCGAACCGATTGTGCCGATCAGTTTTCATCTCGATGCAAACAGTCGCGCGACGCGTATTTTAAAGCCCAGTATTACAAGGATTCATCAGCCGATAGAGGGGCGGGAACATTATGAACTAAAACTCCAGTCAGTGGCAGGAGATCGAGAGCGCATTCGGCCACTCAACCTCAATGAAGCAGAGCCGACGCATTTAGCAAGATATCAATTTGCAGCAGAATTTATTTCAGATCAGGATACCGTTTTGGATCTGCCCTGTGGGGTTGGATACGGAACTCAGGTGCTCGCAGAACGAGCCGGAAAAGTGACCGGAGTCGATATTTCAGAAAAGGCACTGGATCACGCACAGCGTCTTTTTGATCAAAAAAATATCGACTGGCATTGTGGTGACATGGAGACGCCTCATTTTGTAGAAAAGATCTCTGAGGAGGGAGCTGCCGATTTGATCGTAAGTTTTGAAGGGATTGAGCATATACAAAATCCAGATGATTTTTTACATAATTGCCGTGAAGCGTTATCAAAAAACGGAAAATTGCTGATCTCAACGCCCCGAAAGCCTCATGGTTCGCCTTTTCACATAACAGAATATTCAGAAGCTGAGTTCGAAAGACTTTTGGTTCAAAATGGATTTGAAATATTAGAAAAATACGGACAGGTGAAAACAGACATTGCTCCTATGCAAGAGTTCGGAAAACCAGAAGATTATTATAAATATAACTTTATTTTTCTGTGTGAGAGAGCGGTTGGGAAATAGTTTATTTGCAAAAAATACTTGCAATCAAAAATCTTTTTTCCTATGCTCATAATTATGTCTGCTCTTCAAATTCTTAACCCATTTTGAATCATGTCTACCCCTCAACAGCTCCCTTTTACACAAGCACAAGACGATGCAATTTATCAAGCGATTCGTGGCGAAGAAGAACGTCAGTCAGAAGGTTTGGAACTGATTCCTTCAGAAAATTACGTCTCAGCCGCGGTTCGTGAAGCCGGAGGATCCGTCTTTACTAACAAATATTCAGAAGGATATCCTGGGAAAAGATATTATGGAGGACAGCAGTTTACCGATCAAATAGAGCAAATCGCTATAGACCGGGCGTGTGAACTTTTTGATTGTAAATACGCCAACGTCCAGCCTTTGTCTGGCGCACCTATGAACGTCGCGGCTTACTTTGCGATGCTCGAACCCGGCGACACGGTGTTAGGAATGGACCTGAGTCACGGAGGACATCTCACGCACGGACATCCGGTCACGCATATCGCTAAAATCTTTAACTTTATCCGATACAAAATGGCGGATCCTGATACCGGGGCAATAGATTATGACCATCTGCGAGAAATGGCACTGGAGCATAAACCAAAACTTATTTTGGCAGGATTTTCTGCCTATTCGAGAGAGTTGGACTATAAAAAATTTGTCGACATTGCCAAAGAAGTCGGGGCACTTACGATGATGGATGCGGCGCATATTGCAGGGCTTATCGCCGGAAAAGCGGCTAAAAATCCATTCGATTATGGATTCGACATCATGACGACGACGACGCACAAGTCTCTTCGTGGCCCACGAGGAGGGATGATTTTGGTCAGAGAAGATGAAGAACTCGCTAAAAAAGTAAACAAAGCGGTCTTCCCGGGACTTCAGGGAGGACCACACATGCATTTAGTCGCAGCCAAAGCGATTGCCTTCAATGAAGCATTGCGGCCAGAATTCAAAGACTACGCCGAGCAGGTAATCAAAAATGCGAAAGCCATGGCCGAAGTATTTCGGTCGCATAACATTCGCATGATTGGAGGCGGAACGGATAATCACTTGATCTTAGCCGACGTCTACGGGTCGCTAGGGGTCACCGGACAAGAAGCCGAAGACGTGCTCGACGAAGTCGCGATGACGCTCAACAAAAACATGATCGCGGATGATCCGCGCAAACCAATGGATCCTTCAGGAATTCGATTTGGAACACCGGCTATTACCACGCGTGGCTTCAAAGAAGAAGAATGCCGACAGGTCGCCGAATGGATGGTCGAAACTCTCAAAAATAAAGACGATAAAACCGTCTGTGAGCGTATTCGAGAAGATATCAGATCTCTGTGTCAGAAGTTTCCGATCCCGGATCAGTTTTTTGAATAATCAAATGGGGCTCGTCAACAAATTTTTGGAGCGCCTGGAGGAGTGTATTCTGAAATTTATTAGTGAGTGAGGGAATGTGAGGTTGTCCAAGAATGATTTTTGTCATGGGACGAAATGGCTCGCGAAAGGTTCTTAGAAAAGTTTCTGAGGCAATCCCTTCTGCTTGATTTATTCGATGAATAAAATCTTCTCTTGTGTCGCCTTCCTCTTGTTTTGGACGGATATGTTTCGGGGGAACGATGTGGGAAAATTCTGGAATAGATTTGGGGGGCGCGAGAGAATCGATGGTTTCCTGGAGAAGTTCGTCATCCAAACAAAGAAGAATCGCGACGCGTATATTTTTAATTTGTTTCTCAAGGATTTCAACAAAAGCTTCAAAAAGTTCAGGGGCATTGAAAGCAGAAAATCGGTGATCCACGGCTTTAAGAATCTCTTCGGAAAGTTTTTCTGTATCCGTTTCGTTTTGAGTAATCTCCCCTTGGGTTAAAAAATTCCAGGCAGGGAGTGATTGCTCTTCGGGGAAAAGTGCCTGAAGGGTCTCAAAACCCTCTCGATCGGAAGGACTCATTTCTTGCGTTGCCCAAGCCGCAATAGTTGCCGCCTTTACACGAGCCTGGAAAGTCTTCGTACGAAGAGACTGTTTTTTTCTTTGGGGAGGGGCAGACTTTCTTACCGTACCCGCTGGAACGGGGATCCCAGGGATGACAGGATGAGTAAGGTCTTGAAGAAAATCTGGTGCTGGGGGCATCTCGTCTGTTTCCCCGGAAGGCTTATGCATAGAAAAAAACTAAAAATCGACCTTCTTTTACCCGAAAGAAGAGATCGGTCAAGGTTTGCGATTTTTATTGGTAGATGATGGGCGTAAAATTGCTTGACAAAGCCTTTGTGTTTCGTACTCTTGTACCGGTACAACAGAACACATAATGTATGAGTAAAAACTTTATTGAAGACGGCAACGGTCATTTCGGAAAGTTTGGAGGGTGCTTTGCCCCAGAATTACTCCAGGGAGTGCTGGAAAAAGTTCGAGCGTCCTTTGAGGCGTTTCTAGGAGACAAAGCGCTTCAGGCTGAATTTGATGATCTTCTGAGGCATTTTGCGGGACGTCCGACGCCGGTTTTCCACGCAAAGAAGTTGAGTGAGAAGCTTGGAGGCGCGCAGATTTATTTAAAACGCGAAGATTTATTACACGGCGGCGCGCACAAAACCAACAATGTTATTGGTCAGGCCTTACTGGCGCGCGAGATGGGAGCAAAAAACATCATTGCCGAAACCGGTGCCGGACAGCACGGGATCGCAACCGCGATGGCCGGGACGATGCTTGGACTCCCCACCAAAATATTCATGGGCGCTAAAGACGTGGCCCGTCAGGCGACCAATGTCGAGCGGATGAAGTTACTGGGAGCAGAGGTGGTTTCTATCGAAGCCGGATCTCAGTCTCTCAAAGACGCCATCAATGAGGCGATGCGGTACTGGATTGCGCATGCAGAAGATACCTACTACATGTTTGGGACGGCCGCGGGTCCAGATCCTTTTCCTCGTCTTGTCGCCTATTTTCAAAAAATCATTGGCCTTGAGGCACGGGAGCAAATACTCGATCAAGCCGGAAAGCTTCCCGATCAAGTTTTGGCTTGTGTGGGAGGTGGTTCGAATGCCATCGGCATCTTTCAGGGATTTTTAGACGATGAAGATGTACAGCTTATCGGCGTCGAGCCTGCGGGAGATGGCGTCAAACATGGCCTTACGATTGGCAAAGGAAAATTCGGATGTCTACACGGGAGTCTGTCCAAAGTAAACTGTGATGAAGACGGACAGATAGAAGAATCTCACTCGCTCTCGGCGGGACTCGACTATCCCGGTGTTTCGCCAATTCATGCCTACTTAGACGATATCAAGCGCGCAGAATACACCGGTATTTTGGATTCAGAAGCCGTTGAAGCCTTTCTTGAGCTTTCCCGCGTTGAGGCGATTATTCCCGCGCTCGAATCCTCTCACGCGCTCGCCGAAGCCATCAAACGCGCTCCAGAACTCTCTTCAGACCAAATCCTCCTCGTAAACTTATCCGGACGCGGGGACAAAGATTTACACACGATATTTGAGTATTTAGAAACTGAAAAAGACTCATGACTGATCCCACCCTCCTCCTTTCATTTGCGCTTATTTCAGCGCTGATATCCGGAGTGGTCGGTTTTGGATCGGCGATGATTTTTATTTCACTGGGATCTCTTTTCTTTCCGATCAAATCAGTGATTTTTTTGGGAACGGTCTTTTTCTTAGCGATGAATGTGAGCAAAATAATTTTTTATGCGAAGCATGTTCATGGCAGATTGGCTCTTTGGATCATTGTGGCAGCACTTCCTGGAAACTATTTGGGAGCGCAGTTTATGGTCGAGAGTGATCCAGAATTTTTGAAGAAGGTTTTGGGGGTTATTATTTTACTGTATGTCATTTGGGCGTTTCGAAATCATGAGAAAATAAAAAAGCTTTCCAGGCCGGTAGTGGCGGCGGGAAGTTTTATTTACGGGCTGGTAGCAGGCGCCGTTGGGACCGGAGGCGTGATCAAAGTTATGATGCTCGATCGTATGGGCATTCGAAAAGAAGCTTTTGTGGGGACGATGGCCGTGACCGCCGGGCTGGGCAATGTCGTAAAGCTCTTTGTGTATTCATCGCTGCCCTTAGCCGAAAAGAACGCCTATGGGCTTATGGTCGGCCTGGTTGCTATTGCTTTTATCGGGACCTGGTTGGGGCGACATGTATTACGACGACTGACACCTGAGCTGTTTCGAAGCCTTGTTTTAGGGGCTTTATTTATTATTTCCTTACGGTTAATTTTACTATGAGTCGTTATACAGAAACGTTTTCGAGGCTTAAAGCCAATAATGAGATCGCCTTTGTCCCCTTTTGGATGATGGGCTATCCCGACCAAGAAACCTCTCTCAAGAGACTTGAGCTATTAGCGCAACAGGCCGATGTTTTAGAGATTGGCTGTCCTTTCTCTGATCCTCTGGCGGATGGGCCGACCTTGCAGCGCGTGGCCAATCAGGCAATGGCTTCGGGGGCCACTATGTGTAAAACTTTCGAGGGGGTCGCCGAAATACGTAAAAAGTTTTGCACAATGCCCATAGGGCTATTGACATACTGCAACCTAATATTGTCATTTGGGGTGCAAAACTTTTTTAAGAGGGCAAAAGAGGTCGGGATTGACTCGGTTTTGATACCGGAAATACCCGTTGATGAATTGGCTTTAGTGCAAAACTTCGCGAAAGAATGTGAAATAGATCTTGTTTTCTTGGTTTCGACCAACACTCCAGAGGCTCGAATAAAAAAAGTGTTCAAGAGTGCGGGAGGTTTTATCTATGCGATCTCCACTCCCTCAGTAACGGGCGCCAAGTCTGAGATAGCCCCAGAGACCCTCACTATGATTCAAGACTTCAAAAAAGAGACCGATATACCGATCTGTGTGGGCTTTGGAGTGTCTTCTCCCGATCATATTCGCACGCTCAAGGCCGCGGGAGCCGATGGGGCTATCGTAGGGTCAAAACTCTTTGAATTTGCAACAGAGGCCGAATTAGCGGCTTTTTGTCGAGAATGCAAAGACGCCACGCGTTAAAGAAATTTCTTCAGGCTCTCTATTTGCTTTGCTGATAAGACCTCTCGGAGTTTTGCACCGTCGGCCTTTTTGATCCCTGAGACGCTTCCGAAAGTTTTCAACAATTTAGATTTGGTGGCACTCCCAATGCCGGGAATGCCGTCGAGGACGGACTTGATCATTTTCTTGCTGCGCATGGCGCGGTTGTAGGTAATCGCAAATCGATGCGCTTCATCGCGAATACGCTGCAATAATTTAAGGGGTGCGGAGTTCAGCTTCAGCAGTAAGGCCTCTTTTTGTCCGGGTCGAAAAATCTCTTCTTCTTGTTTGGCCAGAGCGATGATTTGTTTTTCGGGATTAAAATTCTCCGGGAAAGTATTTTCTTCTTGGCAGGTTTTTACAGATTTCATCACACTCGAAAGCTGTCCTTTTCCGCCATCAATGACAATGAGATCCGGAAACTTCTCGGCATATTTTTCGTCATCTTTGCGTTTGAAGCGCCGTGTGAGGATTTCTTCCATGGCGGCAAAGTCGTCAATTTTTCCCTCGGGAAGCGTTTTAATTTTAAATCGACGATACTCCTTGTTTTTGGGGAGCCCATCGACAAAGACGACCTGGCTGGCAACCGTACACGTGCCGCCCAGATGTGAGACATCAAAACATTCCATTCGTTTGGGAGGCGTCTCAAGGCCTAACGCTTCGGCGAGTTCGGGCAGAGCCTTGGAGAAGTTTTCAGCTTTCGAAAGGGTTTCAACTTCTTCACGTTGAGCAAAGTGTTTGGCATTTTTGGCGGCCAGATCGAGGATCCGTTTTTTTTCACCGCGTTGTGGGGTTTGTATTTTAATCGTTGGGCCGTGTAGTTTTTGGGTCAAAAACTGCAGGACTTCAAGTTCATTTTCAATCTTGCAGGGAAGATATATCTCCTGAGGCGCCTCATCAACATGGGGATAAAATTGCAGTAAAAACTGCTCCACAACCTCTTCATCACTCCGTTCTGTATCAGCACGAAAGACGACTTCATTCTGATCGAGCATCTTGCCATCTCGAAAGGCTAAGCGCACAAAAAAGGCTTGTTTTTTGACCCGATGAAACTGTACGAAGTCACGGTTCATGAGGTCTGGAAATTGAACCGATTGTTTCTGTGTAGAGGCTTCGACGGAGTTGATCAGATCTCTCATTTTGGCCGCCGCTTCAAAGTTTTTGTCCTGAGCAAACCTCATCATGCGTTCTTTGAGAGATTTAAGCACTTCCCGTGTATCGCCACGCAAAAATTTCTTCATGAGCTGAACCTGCTCGGCATAGTCTTGGGTTGAAATATCTTCGGTACAGGGCGCCGAGCATTTTTTTACATGGTAGTCCATGCAGGGGAGTTTCCGGTTTTCGGGGTTGTTCAATACCTTGAGGCCGGTGGTTTCAGCCGCCATATCCAGTTTGCACGTGCGGATCTGAAACACTTTTTGGCAAAAATTAATCGTTGAACGGAACTTTTTGGCAGAGGTTTTGGGGCCCACATAGAACGACCCATCACGAACAATTCTTCGCGTTATTTCAAGACGAGGAATATCTTCGTTGGTAATGCGCAAATACAAAAAATTCTTATCATCACGAAGTAAAACATTGAATCGCGGACGAAATTCTTTGACCAGATTGCTTTCAAGAATAAGGGCTTCTTCTTCAGAGTCCACGACACGCGTTTCAATTTTTGAAATTTTCGAAGCCATGAGGCTAACTTTGGGAGAAGCTTTTTGGGCCCGGAAATAGCTCGAAACACGCTTTCTCAGTTGTTTCGCTTTCCCCACATATAAAAGCTCTCCTTTCTCGTCATAAAACAAATAACACCCCGGATCGGTCGGGATTTTTGCGGGCCGAAAAGAAAAAGATTTTTTCTTCGGTTTTTTCTCAGGAGAGGATTTTTTAGTACTCACAGGAGAGAGTTTACTTTTGTTCGGGAAAAAATTAAACTTTCTTCGATGCCTGTTTCCAAAAAAACCGCTCCCCCCAAGCATATTCCATCACTTCCGATGGACGAATTGCAGGATATTGAAAAGCAGCTTTCTCGGCTTCATCACTTGATGAAATCAGCGGGAATTGTTGATTTTTTAGAATATTTAAGGTCTCCAGGAAGGATTTTATTGATGAATTTTTTTGCAGGAATTTTCCGCGGACTTGGGATTTTGATTGGAATGACGGTGGTAACGGCCATTTTAATCTGGGCCATTGCAAACGTTGTAAACTTTCCGCTCATTGGAGAAAGCCTGAGTAAATGGCTGCATCTTAGTGACATTCTGGTGCTATTGGAGGGATTATCGCCTCAGAACAATGGATATCATAACCTTGGGGGCGGGCTATGATGACCTTTCTTGTTCCGTTGGCGATTCACTTTTTGCAAATCTTGATGAAGATTTTGTACTACGTTATTTTGGTGCAGGTCTTATTGAGTTGGTTTCCCGCAGCAAGAAGACGTTACGGAGCGATCCTCGAGCCGATCGTGGAGCCGATTTTGCGGCCTTTTCGTTGGGCGCGCATCGGCATGCTCGATCTTTCCCCAATCTTGGCCTTGATAGCTTTAGACTACGGAGCGAGGTTGTTACTTGAGTTTTTGGTGCAATTCCTGTAAAAATATCCGGCTTTGGCCACGGATATGAATATCTTTCTTCAAAATACGCTTTCGGGAAAACGAGAAACATTTACCCCTCTTCAGCCCGGGAAGGTTTCGCTTTATTCGTGTGGCCCAACCGTCTATGATTTTGCTCACATTGGGAATTTTCGGTCTTTTCTTATGGCTGATTTATTAGAGAGAACCTTCCGATATTTGGGTTATGCCGTGACGAAAGTGCAGAACATAACCGATGTAGGGCATCTCGTGTCAGACGCGGACGAAGGCGAAGATAAAATTCTCAAAAAAGCGCGCCTCGAAAAGAAAGATCCTTTTGCGATTGCTCGATTTTTTGAAGACGCCTTTGTAGAAGATGAAAAAAAACTACGCATTATTCCTCCCTTACATCGTCCTCGTGCGACGGAGTTTATTCAAGAACAAATAGATTTAGCCCTAAAATTGATCGAAGAAGGCTATGCCTATGAATCGAATCAGTCGGTTTATTTTCGAACCGAAAAATTTAAAAATTATGGTCAGCTCTCAAAAAATAATCTAGAAGAACTGGTCGCCGGAGCGCGGGTAGAAGTACACAGTGACAAAGAATCCCCGCTTGACTTTGCCCTTTGGAAAAAAGCTGACGAAAATCATCTGATGCAATGGGAAAGCCCTTGGGGACGAGGCTTCCCAGGATGGCACATTGAGTGTTCAGCCATGAGTCAGGCCCTTTTGGGAGATTCGTTTGATATTCACACGGGTGGCGAAGATAACATCTTCCCCCATCACGAATGTGAAATTGCCCAAAACGAAGGGGCCAACGGCGGGCACAAATCAGTGAACTACTGGCTTCATGCCAAGCATTTATTAGTGGATGGCCAGAAAATGTCGAAATCAGACGGGAATTTTTACACCGTGAGAGATCTTTTTGAAAAAGGCTGGGCGGGAAATGAGATTCGGTACACGCTGCTTTCGGCTCACTACAGAACGGCTTTGAATTTTACATTTGAGAGTTTGGAAATGGCACGGGCCTCGATCGCAAGACTTACCGAAGCTCAAGTTATTCTCAAAAAAATTGCCGAGACATCGGAAGCCAACGAAGCATTTATAGCGCCTTTTAGAGAAAAATTTCAGACAGCGCTTGCCGATGATTTGAATACGGCTGACGCTTTAGGCGTGGTGTTTGACCTGATGAAACAAGCGCTTAAATTGCGCGATGAAAAAGCTTTATCATCAGAACAAGCCACAAGTATCATTCATTTTTTAGAAACAGATTTTGACCAAATTTTTGATATTTTCCCCGATAAAAAATTATTATCTCCAGAGGAAGAAGTCGAAATTCAAGATTTAATCACACAGCGAAAAAAATTTCGAGAAGAAAAAAACTGGGGGGAATCTGATCGTATCCGGGATGAACTCGCTGCACGTGGTATTGAGTTGGTAGACGAAGACGGCACTACTCGTTATCGGATTCAATAATGCTCGAACTTTTATTCCTCGCGCTGCTTTCCCCTGAAGCACAAGATTTCTTCATTCAGAATCCAACACATTCTTTTCAGCAGGAATTATCGGTATTGGAGCCGGTGGCATCGCCCCAAAAAGACCCAAACAAAAGAGCGCCTCGATTTTTTGAAAACCCAGATCTGGCAATTTTGAGTATCGACGTCAAAACAGGAAAAGAACTTTTTGCAAAAGACTCCGATCGTCGACAGCCGATTGCATCCCTGACGAAGCTCGTTACAACGCTCTTGATTCTTGAGAACTATGACTTAGAAGAAGTCGTAACCGTCGGTCTCGAAGCCACCCGTGCCGAAGGCTCTCGGATTGATATCTATGAATACGAGCAACTTTCGATCCGGACACTTTTGGAAGCCACGCTTATCGCGTCGGCGAATGATGCGGCGGTTGCCCTTGGGATTCATCATTCCGGAACGGAGGCGGCTTTTGCCAAAGAAATGCAGCAATGGCTGAAGGAGAAAGAAATTTATTCGGCGCGTATGTATAACGCAACAGGGCTTGATATTATGCCAAACCAGGAAAGTGAGGTGGGCGTTCATGAAAATGATCCGGTGATTTTAGGCAATGAAATGTCCGCACGAGATGTGTTAAAGCTCGCTCGACTCGCACTGGAAAGCGACTTCATCCGTAAGACGGTTAAACAGCCACACTTCTTTGGGACCTCCGTAGATGAGGAATTCTTCCATGAAAAAACGACGACCAACCAGTTACTCGGATCTTTTCTCAACCTCAAAGGCCTCAAAACCGGCTACACGCATCTGGCGGGACAATGCTTCATTGCGCTTGGTGAAACCCCGCAAGGCCATGAAGTCCTCACCGTAGTCCTCGGATCTCTGGATCGTTTTGGTGAAACCAAAAACCTGATGTCATGGATCTATGATAGTTATGACTGGCGATAGGTTGGAAAGGGAGACAAAGAGCATCGTACTTTGCTGGTTGTTTCGTCTGTAAACGTTTGTAGTGGGGCCGTTTTATCGAATTGATCTCCGTTGAGTTCAAATATTAAATCATCTCTTCCCGCCTCCGCGGCAGAACGTTGTCCGTAAGCGAGCATGTTTGAAGAACTTACAACGATAATAGGGTTGGTATCAGCGGTTTTAATTATTTGAGGGAGTTTGGACGACCAATATGCTTCGGGGACGACTATACGGCTTGGGATCGTTTCGGAGAGATGCATATTTCAAGTGTGAAATTATAAAAACATGGTCACTATAGTGAGAATGTGAAAAAAGTCAATGAGAGGGGGGTGTTGGGTGATTCCTCGGGGGAGGTGTTTGGCCGGAGCAGGTGTGTTTCGTTATCCGAAACCACCTGGTTCGAAACGTTTCAAATACTTTCGTTACATTAAATATAGATTAAATATTTGGCACATTATGAAATGAAGATAGCATTGTCACATGCCATCAAAACGTATTTGCAAAGAAGGAAATAATGGATTTTATTTCTTAACATTTACTGTCCAACATTGGTACTACATCTTCGATCGTTATGATCGATGGGAAATACTCAAAAATTCTCTCAACTACTGCATTGAAAATAAAGAATTGAGTGTTATGGCTTATGTTTTCATGCTTAATCACATACATTTAATTGTGCATAGTCCTGACGTGGCGGGGTTTGTGAGAGACTTTAAAAAACACACATCAAGAGAGTTGATGAAAAACATACAAAAATATGAACCTCAAATAGTTCACTTTTTTCAGAATGAAAATGGGAATTTTAATATTTGGAAAAAAACTAATATGCCCATTTACTTGGAATCAGATTTTGTATACGGACAAAAATGGGATTACATCGAGGCTAATCCAGTTATGAAGAAATATGTTCATTCTACAAATCATTGGTGGTATTCATCAGCAAACCCCCAAAGCCCGGTTAAAGTTAGAAGAGATGGCTGAGTCGCCGGGATAAAACCGTTTCGAACCAGGTGCCACTTCGCTACGCTCGTGGAAACCTGCTCCGGCCAATAAACCAAAAACCTGATGTCATGGATCTATGATAGTTATGACTGGCAATAGGTCTTTTTTTGAAAATGACATAAGAATGCGCGTTGCTAGTTTTTTATCTACGTAATTAATTACGTAATTAACTACGTAGTTAATTTGTTTTTCAAGAACCGATTTTTATCGCGCTCACGCTTAATGAAAATAATTTTTTCAAAAGAAAATCCAGCCGCCTCTATTTGAGCCAGGGCCTTTTTTCTTCCTTTATGAGGGTACGTCCAAATCCACATAAAAAACGGCCAATTCATTCTTTCTTCACAGTCTTCTGATATATCTTTTCTTTTTACCTGGAAAAGCCTTCCTTTGAGAAAACGTTTCATAGCTCTCCAAATACAAAGAGATCTTGGATAATCAAAAAAGATAATGGTATCGGCCTCTGCGGCTCGAATCTCTATGGTATCCCCATAATTTCCATCAATGATCCACGTGTCTTTTTTCGCAATTTCCAAAACTTTTTCGCGAAAATCAGCCTTGTCTGACTCTTCCCAACCCGGCTTCCAGAATATTTTATCAAGAGGATAAAGAGGAATGTTTGTGATCTGGTGTAAGTTTCGAGAAAAAACAGATTTTCCAGCGCCCGAGGATCCGACAATCATAATTTTTTTCATTTATGGCGATGAAGGAAAAAAAGAACGGTCTTCACAAGAAACAAAACTAACCCAAGACCTATAAACAAAAAACTAAGCGGTAAAAAAAGACTGTCACGAAGAACGCCTTCAGCATCGACGTATCCATAAAAAGTATTTTGAATAATGCCCGAAAGGATTCCCAGGAGGAGGAAGGTAATGCCGAGGAGAGTGAGTTTTGACATAGACTTATAATAGTTAGGAGAGAAGGAGGTGACAATAAATAAAGATTCCCTAGAATTGATTCGTTCTTTACGGGCCAGTAGCTCAGTGGTTAGAGCAGGGTGCTCATAACGCCTTTGTCGTGAGTTCAATTCTCACCTGGCCCACCATTGCCTTTTCCCTCGATTTCCCTACTATCGAGGCCGTTTTATCAATGAAAATGCAATTACCCGAACTTCTCATGCCCGGTGGCAGCTTGGAAAAAATCCAGGTTGCATTTCGTTATGGTGCTGATGCCGTGTACTGCGGATGCCCGATGTTTTCGCTTCGGACACGGGAAAACAATGTGACCGAAGAGGATATGAAAAAGGTGGTCGCTTTAGCGCGAAAATTAAATAAAAAAGTTTACGTCACAGTGAATGCCTTTCCCCATCAATTTTTGATCAAGATGCTGGAGAAGCATTTTAAATTTTTAGAAGAACTCAAACCCGACGGTATTATTTTTGCCGACATTGGTGTTTTGGCCGTGGCGAATGAATTTGCGCCCAGTATTGAAAAGCATTTATCGGTCCAGACTTCGACCATGAACATCCCGGCGATTAAAACCTGGTGGGACTTAGGCGTGCGTCGTGTGATCTGTGCGAGAGAGATGGCCATCCGAGAAGTCGCGATCATTCACAAGATGATGCCGGAGATGGAATTCGAGTATTTCGTCCACGGAGCCGTCTGTATGGCGTATTCTGGACGTTGTATCCTCTCTTCCTTTACCGGAGGACGAGACGCCAACTGTGGGGCGTGTAACCACACCTGCCGATGGAACTATCAGGTCTACGATGACGATGGTCGCAAAGTGAACGTCGCTGAGCACTTTGAAAATGCTGACAAAGTACAAACGGGAGGCTGTGGGTGTGGGAAATCAAAAGCCAAAGATTTGCGAGAATTTGAGGGTGTGGAATTTGCCGAAGAAGAACTCCGCCAAGATCAGATGATTCCGATCGAACAAGACTTTCACGGGACACACATCATGAGCTCGCGAGACATGTGTATGATTGAGTATTTAAAAGATATCCAGGCGGGTGGCGTGTGTTCTCTCAAGGTCGAAGGTCGGAACAAAACGCCTTATTATGTGGCGACGGTCGCACGAGCTTATCGTGAGGCATTAGATAATTTAGCGGCGGGCAAAGAATTTGATCCGGTGCTGTGGGAAGAGATTCACGCGACAGCCAACCGAGGATTTTTCCCTGGGTTTTTGCGGGGCAAACCTGAAAAAGGCGATATTCAGTACGAAGGAAATCAGTCTACCTGCCATAAAGAATTCTGTGGTGTGGTCACCAAGTGTGAAAATGGACGGATAGAATTTATCGCAAAAAACAGAATTGAGACCGGAGCCGAGGTTGAATTTGTTATGAGTCAGCGGGTGGATGACTTTATGGTGACGGCCACAGACTTTAAGTTTGGAGAAGAATCAGTCGAGGTTCTCCACGGAGGGAACACGAACAAAGTCGCGTCTTTTGCCTGTGAAAAAGAAGTCCCCGTTGGGACCTTTATCCGTCAAAAAACAAAAAATCCAAGCCTCAAGCCAAGAGAAGCTGCCGCGGCGAGTTATGCGGTTTAAGTTTCTTGATCAATGATAGTCTCAGCCGCCTGAATCATCCCTTCGATGTCACCCTCAGTAGGCATGATGTGATGATCGTACAGATCGCGTTTGGCGACTTCCTTGCGCATAGATTCCAGCCGATGAGCCAGATCTTCATCGCTGATCGGCGCACGGTTTTTGATACGTTCAATCAAAATTTCTTCACTCGGAGGATCAATAAAAATTGAAGTGTAATATTCTCGGGGCAAAATCTCCCGCGCCGCTTCAAATCCCTGCACATCAAACTCACGAATCACAATATGACCAGACTCAACCCCTTCAATCAGCGGTGATTTCAACGTGCCATAGAAGTTTCCTCCGTGTACTTCTGCATGTTCCAGAAAAAGCCCTTCTTCAATACGCCGCCGAAACTCTTCTTTTGAAATATAATAATACGTCTCGCCTTCTATTTCTCCCGGGCGAGGATCTCGAGTGGTACAGCTAGGGGGAAAGACCCAATCCTCATGCCGCTCACGCAACGCATCAATGATCGTTCCTTTGCCGGCACCAGAAGGCCCCGAGATAAAAATAATTTTGCCACTCATCAGCGCCTACTCTACGAACTTTTCTTGAAAACGCGAGTTGACATTTAATAGCAATTCATTAAAAGAATGTCGACATGAAAAGATTTTCAGCACACACTCCATTAGAGGAATCGGCTAACAAAGCGCCCAAAAAACTTTCAGCAGAAAGGTTGCGCGGTTTTATGCAACGATCGGAAGTACGGTTAGAAGAAATCTATCAGATTTCAGTGTATAAAAAACAAGAAGGTGTCCCGGATGGAAAATTAGGACGTCATGTGAGGTCTTTGTGGAATCAGTATCAAAATGATCTGAGAGTTATTTTTGAAGTCACCAAGCATCCCATATCAACCCACTTAGAGCGGTATTTTAGAGAGAGTCAGTACTTTCTTTATGATGATATGTGTACCTTTGCGGTGGAGGTTGGGGGACATTCATTTTTTCTTCCGGGGTCGGAAGAGTCAACGGATCTTAACGAACGAACCGGTATCTATGACACTCCTGTCAGATTAAATCATTATGGTATGCTGGCCTGTCAAAGTTTGGGCGCAATCCGAGACCAAAAAAATAATTTTTTAGAAAGAGAAAAAGTTCCTGTGTCTAATCCGGATTCAGAACTTAAGACAGATCTTCCAACGGTTGAAGCGGTTCAAAGGGAAGCGCCTAAAAAAGTTGAGAAAATTGTCCAAGCGCCAGAAGAAAAAATTGCGGTTGCTTCCAACCGAGTAAGTAGAGAATTGAAAGAAAGACAAAAGATACTTCTGGCAGATCTAGAGCAAGCGGTAGAAGATCAGGATAAATCAGAATGTATTTCTATTCTGAGAAAAATTCGAGAGGAGATAGCTACGGTAGCTAAATGGTTCGATCCGGACGCCTTTGAAAACCTGCTTAAAACGCGCTATCAAGAGACGATGGAATCAGAACGGAAGAAAGGGAATATCAGAGCCCGTGAAAATTTTTTAAGAGATCGTCAGTTGGACCATGCTTTTTGGTCCTTGGAAGTTCCCTTTTTCAAAAAAAATGTATCGGGAGATCGACAAGCCTCTATTCGTAAAGGACTGGCTCAGGGACATGCTATACTCACGTATAAAGCGGCTCTTGAGAAGATGCAAAAAGAAACTGGCGTATTTTTTTCCGAACAAGGGATAGAAGAATTAGCTCAAGTGGAAGGAGAAGTATTCTTTATTACCGTTAAAGCGATTGCCCAGCATTTTTAGAAGAGCGGTGCTTAGGCCTTCTTAAAGTACGCCAAGAATTCTTCTTCAGAAATATTTTCTTTTTCGAGCAGATCCAGCGAGATCTTTTTTAGAAGCGGCAGCTCTTTTTTCAAAATTTCTACACAACGAGCTTCGGCTTCGAGAACAAGTTTTTGAACATTTTGATCGATCTTACGAGCGGTTTCCTCAGAGTATTCTTTTTGGAGGTATTCATCCCAGCCACCCAGTCGAGCTTTCGGCGCAAAGACTACCGGGCCGACCTTTTCAACATCTCCCATCCCGTAGGTCATCACCATGTTCCGGGCGATATTAGTAATACGTTCAAGGTCATTAGAAGCACCGGTCGTGGTCTGACCAAAGATCAAACGTTCCGCGACACGTCCTCCATGGAGAGAGACCATATCGTCACGCATTTTGGCCTCACTTCGAAGATATGTATCTTCTGTGGGCAAGAACCACGTGACACCTAGCGCTCCGCCTCGGGCGATAATAGAGACCTTGTGCACGGGTTCACAGTTCTCACAAAGATGACCCGAGATCGCATGTCCGACTTCATGGTAGGCAATGATTTCTCGTTCGGACTGTGTGATTCTTCGAGATCGTCGTTCGGGTCCCATTGAAACTTTTTCGACGGCGTCACTGAGATCTTTTTCGGTAATATTTTTTTGTCGGTGTTTCACAGCCGCAATCGCGGATTCATTCAAAACATTCTCAAGATCGGCACCGGAGAATCCAACCGTCTTGGAGGCTACTTTTTTAAATTCTGTCTTCGGGGCAAAGGTCTTGTTCTTGGCATGGACTTCTAAGATCTTCAGTCGAGCTTCCATATCTGGTAGATCAATCTGGACCCGTCGATCAAATCGTCCTGGACGCAGCAAGGCTTTGTCTAAAACATCTGGACGGTTCGTGGCCGCGAGGACAATCACCGATGTTTCAGACTCGAAGCCGTCCATTTCAGTCAAAATCTGGTTCAACGTTTGTTCTCGTTCATCATGACCTCCGCCTTGGCCTTGGCCACGTTTTTTTCCAATGGCGTCGATCTCATCGATAAAAATAATAGATGGAGCATTCCGCTTGGCGGTTTTGAAGAGGTCGCGGACACGACTGGCACCAACGCCCACAAACATTTCTACAAACTCAGATCCGGAGACCGAAAAGAAAGGCACGTTGGCTTCTCCTGCAATAGCACGAGCGAGGAGCGTTTTTCCCGTTCCGGGAGGACCGACGAGCAAAATACCTGTTGGGATTTTGGCGCCCATGCGCTGATATTTTTTTGGATTTTTCAAAAAGTCTACGACTTCCATGACGTCTTCTTTGGCTTCTTCAGCACCGGCAACCTCTGCAAATTTCGTTCGATTTTTGGATCGATCGTAGGTTTTTGCCTGAGATTTTCCAAACCCGAAGGGGCCATTTTCTCCTCCCATAGAACCGGCTCGACGAGAAAGAAATATCAGGAATAAAATCAAAAGCAAGAAAGGCGCGACGCCGATCAAGATGTTCGTCCAGAATTTGCCGCCACTGGTATCAATGATTTCTACCTGGGTGGGGTTTTGTGGATCAGAGAGGCCCAGGTCCCCGATATTCGCCGAAGATTCTTTATGAGAAAGAAACACTTGTCCATCGAGGGCATAGGCTGTGATTTTATTGTCTTTGATTTCAATTTTTTCCAGGTCTTGTTTTTTGTAACGACGAATAAGTTCGGATAATGAAATTTTTTCAGAGGATCCTGAATGAACCACGGGGGGCTCATCCGATGAGGTAAAAACCGTAAGGATAGCACCAATAAGCGCTAAAATAAGCAAAAATGAAAAAGGACTTTTTCGTTTTGGAGCGTTACGAGGACCGGGCATGAAGTCAAAAATTAGGCAGATTGTTCAGAGAAAACAAGCGCTGGGAGAATACTATTGGTTTAGGGGATTTATGCAACTTCAGCAGGAGGGATCTGGTCGCTGGTGCTGTAGATTTTTGACCGGATAATCCGTAAACAAAATACCTTCTAAGTGATCATATTCGTGCAAAAAGATGCGGGCATCCCATTTATCAAGCTTTTTTTCGCACCAGTTTCCGGATATATTTTGCCAGCGAACCTTTACCTTAGCAGGTCGTTCAACGCTTCCAAAGACCCCCGGAAGGGAAAGGCAACCTTCTTCCATCCATATTTTTTTACGAGAAAGTTCAAGGATTTCAGGATTAATCATCGGTAGAATTTTGTAGTCTTTTTTGGTGCCAACATTTTGGGTTATCAAGAGGACACGAGTATTAACATTGATCTGATTTGCCGCGAGTCCAATCCCTACGACCTGCGTTTCAGGATCGGGGGCCGTCATGGTTTCGATCATTTCTTCAACAAAAGAAGCCAGCGCATCATCAAAATGCTGCACCGGGTTGCATACCGTGCGAAGTATCTGAGCGTCTGCGTCGATAACAAGAGGAAACATCTATGGTCTTGTATACGGCAAAAGTCCTTAGGACGCAAGCCAAAGAACCTGTGTCTGTTCTAAATTCATAACCGCTCGAGCCGGACAGTTTTCAATCAATGTCTCCTCATCGGTCATCTTTTCCAAAACATCTTTTTTGGAGGGGCTGGGCAGCAGCACCAGAATATTTCGACTTTTCTTTAGGGCCGACAAGCTCAGGGTAAGGCGGATTGGCACGGCGAATTGATCGGTGTGCGTTACTTGTGTTAGATTCGAAGTATCCAGATCAGATCCCGGGAAAAGCGATGCGGTATGACCATCCGGACCGACGCCTAAAATCACCAGATCAAACAAAAATCCGTCGCCATCAGGAATTAATTTTTTCGCATAATTTTCAGCGCTTTTTTCAGGCGTTTCTAAAATTTCAAAATAATATTTATTTTTTATATTATTGCTTATTTTTTCATTCAATAATTTTACATTTGAATCCGGGGACTCATGATCAACAAAGCGTTCATCTGCCTGATAGAGATCTATATTTTTTACTTCTTCAGCGTTTAAAACATCAAAAATATTCGCGGCACTACCGCCACTGGCCGCAACACGAAAAGAAGAAGTTTGTGCGGCTATAAAAATTTCGCGAGCTTCTCCCCAAAAAGCTTCTGCGTTTTTGAAAGTCTGTACTTGAGCGTTCATGAGCAGGTTTGATCACCAAAGGCGTACCAAGATTTTTTCGGAGCGATAAGTTTTTCTTGGGCAGAGGGACCACAGGTGTCGGGCGCATAAAGCGTGGGCTTGAGTTTTTCTTTTTTGATAAAGTCCGTGACTTCATCAATGACATTCCAGCAGGCTAAAATTTCCTGAAAACTGAGAAAGAACATTTTTTCTTTTCGCAAAACATCCAGGAGCAAAAGTCCGTGCTCCGGAAGACAATAGTCGCCCTGACAAGCAATCGATTCACTGACGCCAATCTCTCCCAAGCGAGACGTAATACCATCTTCATCGAGGAGTCGAATATGGAGTTTTTCACTGGGAGAGAGTTCGATGATCACGCGATTAGGTTCTTGTTCGGGTTTTTGGAAGGCGAATTTTTTCAGTTCGATCACAATGTACGTGCTTTTTTGATGGAGTTTCTTTCCCGTACGGAGATAAATAGGCACGCCGTACCAAGACTCTCTATTGATCCAAAGCTTGAGCGCCCCAAAGGTAGGCGTTTGGGATCCTTTTGTTTTGGGGGATTCGTTTTGGTAGCCTTTGTATTGGCCCAGTACGATGTTCTCTTTTTTCGGTACAAAATGCAGGGAAGAAAGGATCCCTGCCTTTTCTTTTTGGACACTCTGAGCTGTTTTTTCAATGGGGATCGACATCGTCACAAGTCCCAAAAGTTGTAAAAGATGCGATTGGATCATGTCTTTGACCGTGCCTACTCCATCAAAATATCCAGATCGGTGGCCAACGCCCAAGGTTTCCAGCGCAGAAATTTGGATGTTATCTACTTCGCGCCCTTTGAGCATAAGGTTGAGAATACGATTCATATTCCGGAGAAGAATGAGGCTGCGAACGGCTTTTTTTCCCAAATAATGATCCAGCAAATAGACCTGATCTTCGGAAAAATAGCTCGTAACCGTATGAAACATTTTTTGAGCCGAGGCCTCATCATCGCCAAAAGGTTTTTCCAAAACGAGACGAATGTCGTCTTTTTCATTTTTTCGGATGTGTGCGATGTTTTTGACAATGATTTCAAAAAGAGACGGCGGGACCGAAAAGTGAGCGATCTGCGTTATTTGTTCGCATTTGGTTTGGGCCTGGCAAAAATCTCGATAAGCTTCGAAATCCTCAGGATTGTCATACTGACCCGAGAAATAAAACACATGCGTGAGCAATTCATCGAGAATTTCTGTCTGATAATCGCCCCAGGCTCGGGCATAAGAAGCTTTTACTGCGGTCGAAAACTCTTCACGAAAAGCTTCTTGGGATTTTTTTGTGCGGGCATAGCCGATAATCCAAAAGTCTTTCAAAAATCGTTTTTGTTCGGCCAGCGCAAAAAGCGCCGGGAATATTTTGAGCTTGGCTAGATCGCCAGAGGCACCAAAAATAGTAAAAACAAAAGGTTGAGAGACACGATAAATATTCATAAGAAAGAATTTAGGAATCGGACCATTGCGTATGAAAGACGCCGTCTTGGTCGATGCGTTTATAGGTGTGAGCGCCAAAAAAGTCTCGCAAACCCTGAATAAGATTCGCGGAGGTGCGTTCGTTCGTCATGGCTTCGAAGCTGGCAAGGCTGCTGCCCAAGCAAAAAACAGGAATGCCCAGATCGGTAGCGGTTGATACGGTTTTGCGAAAGGCTGGAAGCTCGGTGTTTAAGATTTCAGCAATGGCTGGGATCGCCAGCAAATCTTGCGTGTCACCCGTGGCAAAAGCCGACTGTAATGTCCGTAAAAGTTCAGAACGAATAATACATCCGCCCTGCCAAATCCGAGCAATTTCAGAAAAGTTTAACTGCCAATTTTGCTCTTCGGCGGCGGTTTTCATGAGATCAAATCCTTGGCTGTAAGACATGATCATTCCTGAATGAAGAGCCGATTCTAGCTGTGGGATGAGTTCTTGAAGTGAAACTTGAGGTGTGTTTTGTGTTTTTGGATAAAGGGAAGCGAGTTGTACGCGGCGTGATTTTTGGCTGGAAACAACGCGGGCGTTAACGGCCTGCATAATGGTAGAAAGCTCGGTCCCCCGAGAGATTCCCTCCACGGCCGTCCAGCGTCCAGTTCCCTTTTGTCCCGCTTTATCCAAAATTTTATCAATCAACGCCTCCTCATTTTCTTCTGTGTAGCGCAAAATAGGGATCACAATATCAAACAAAAAAGATTTGAGTTTGCGCTGTCCGTAATTTTCAAAAATATCAGCGATTTCAGTGGCTTCAAGGCCATAGCCACGAGAAAGCAATTCATAGGCTTCCGCCATAATTTGCATGACGGCGTACTCGATGCCGTTGTGAACCATTTTAACAAAATGCCCGGCTCCGTTTTCACTTAAATAACTCACACAAGGTCTACCAGAGAAATCTTTGGCCGCGATAGCTTCAAAGATAGGCTTAAGTTCTTCCCAGGTTTCGCGGCTTCCGCCGGGCATAAGACTGGGGCCATGGAGGGCCCCTTCTTCGCCACCCGAAACGCCACAGCCAAAAAAGTGCAGTGATTTTTCACTGAGAAATTTTTCACGTCGAATCGTATCCGTATAAAGCGCATTCCCACCATCGATCAGCGTATCCCCTTTTTCTAAATGCGGGAGCAAGCTTTCAATCGTCGCATCAGTAGCCTCTCCAGCTTTTACCAGTAAAATAATTTTTCGAGGGGCTTGAATAGAGAGGACAAAATCCTTGAGATCAAGTTCTCCCGTGAGGTTGTCTCGGTCATGAGCCGTTAAAAAAGCACTTGTTTTTTCACTGGTGCGATTAAAAACAGAAATAGAAAATCCTTTGGAAGCGATATTGCGGGCAAGATTTGCGCCCATCGTTCCCAATCCGATAAGTCCAATATCAGCATTTATCATGTGAAGGCATTGTACGGAAAAGTTTCCTGAGCACAAAGATAATCCTGTCATCTGTGGAATAAAAAAAGAACGCCCAGAAGGACGTTCTTTCTAAGATGAAGAGCCAGGAATCTCTAAACGAGTTCCATCGTAGCACCGGCTTCTTCGAATTTCTTTTTAAGTTCTTCTGCTTCGTCTGGTTTAACGTTTTCTTTTACGTTTCCACCATTTTCAGCCAAAGTTTTTGCTTCACCAAGACCGAGTCCCGTAACTTCACGGACAACTTTGATCACAGCGATTTTCTGAGCACCACAGTCTTTCAAGACAACCGTGTAAGCAGATTTAGCTTCTTCAGCTTCAGCTTCTCCACCACCAGCAGCAGGAGCCGCCGCAACCGCAGCAGTAATACCGTATTTTTCTTCAAAATATTTAGCGACGTTGTTGGCTTCAACAACAGTCAATTTTTCGATTGCATCAACAACCGATTGCTCGTTTTTTGCGAGCTCAACAGTAACAGTAGTTTCTTCAGACATAAGAATAAGGGTAAAAAAAGATAAGAATTAAGATTTTGCGGCAAATTTGTCCGCGTTTTGAAGCACGTTGTACAAGCCCTGGAAACCAGAGTTGAAAACACCATGCAGCTTTTGAGGTCCGGATCGAAGCATACCGACGATTCTTCCCAGCGATTCTTCGCGGGTAGGAATGTTGGCCAATACTGCTGTTTCAGCAGCAGAAAGAAATTTTCCTTCGAAGATCGCACCAGCAAAATCGAATCGAGATACCTTGGTTGCTTTGTCCGTGGTATCTTTTTTCATTTGCTTGATGGCGGCAGCAGGAGCAATTTCGTCCTCAGAAGAGACGATAACCGCAACAGCTCCCTCAAGATCATCAGAAGAAAACTCCACCAACCCGGCGTTCTTCGCAGCCAAAGACATGAGCGTTTTTTTCAAAACAGAATAGCTCATTCCTTTGGAACGCAGATCACGACGTGCCGTTTGGGCTTCTTCGACCGTTACTCCATCGAAACTGACGAAGGCGACACCTTTTGCTTCCTTGAATTTGGCTTCAAGAGCGGCAAGTTGTCCACCTTTTTTTGTTTTGGAGGTAGCCATAGAGAAAATAAAGAGATAAAAAAAATGAGTCTTGCTGACAAAGACTCAAAGGGTGGATTAGACGGCCCCATTGCGCGGGGCTTTAGGCGAACAACATTTCGCACGTCTCGACGGGGCTTATTGGGATGCCCGTGGTCTTTGACAGCGGGGAAATACTACGAATATAGGGGATTATGTCAAGTGTTTTTCGCGTTGTCATCCCTGATATTTTTTAAAATCTCCCCCACCCCCTCTTTAAAAAAGAGGGGCGTTTGGTTTTCATGCTGAGACCTCAGTACGGATCCGAAAGCAAGTTGGCCAGATGTCCTCCTTTTTTAAAGGAGGATTAAGGTGGATTTTATATAAAAAAGGAGGGCCCGAACACATTGCTGCATCCGGGCCCTTGGGGCGCTCCTCTCGACTCACTCCTCATCCTCAAACAGGCTCGAAATTACAGCTCCTTTATTCTTGGACAGGAGTGCGTACTCAACGAAGCTTGCCAGGACTTCATTCGTTTCCATTGCGAAGAAGATCTTCACGGATCCTGCCTGCTTAGGCTTTAGAGGAAAGGCTCCGTCCGACAAAAGAGGCTTTCTCAGCAGGGCTCCCAAAGACTTTGCGATGGGAGCGTTTGTGTGTCGAAAATCACGATCAAACTTGACTGACTTTGGGAGAGCGTCAGAGCACTGAATGAAAAGATCGATCTGCTGATCGCAGGAAAGAGAAAGTTTCATTTGGCCTTTATCTGTTGTGATATCAACATGTTCAATGATCACATTCCGAATGCCCAGGTCGGTCATAATGATTCCCATGTCGACACAGTTGTCCAGATTGGGTGAACAGATGATGACGAGGGCTCCCATTTTTTGGAGCTTTAGGGCGAGTTCGCAGCCATAGCCAGGAATATCACCTTCGCTGATGACGACTTTTTTGTTGAGAGGGTTCCAATGATCCATGATGGACCTCCTATTGGTAAGGGGGTGATTGTGAGTTGAGTGAGTACGAAAAGAGCAATGACTGCCTCCAACAGTCAATCTTATTAAGAATATTATTGACGATGAAAGGCAAATAGATGTATTAAATACGCTTTTTGAGAGAAATGTCCAGAGAAAGACTTGACAAAGATTTATAAAAATGTTATACAGTGCATACTTCATTAAGAAATTAAGAAACTTATGAAAAAACTTCTCACCTTAGTTCTCGGGTTGCTGTTTGGAGGGATGACTTATGCTTCGGCTTTGCCACAGGCAAATTTTGTGGTGTCACCTTCTACCGGAGAAATTAATGGAAGAATGGTCTTGGATGCTTCGAGCTCTATTACTTCTTTAGGGTTTTACGGGGGCGTTCAGTATCGGTTTCAGGTAGATACAACCATGGACTGGACGAGCTTTTCAAGTAATTCATCCTATAGTTTTACGCCGAAACGAACGGGGACCTTTCGTGCCAAACTTCAGGTAAGAGACCAGGTCTCAGGCGCCGTCCAAACGACCTTTCGAGATTACAGAGTGGTTAATGAACTTTACAGAAGTGCCCGTATTAAAGTGCATACGCCTCTTGTGATGGCCGGAGAATCTGCCATGTACGAAGTGATTGTATCGGTGCCTCGAAGTGAGGATCCCGATAATGTCTTTACACGATGGGATTTTAATTCAGATGGTAACTACGATACATATTTTACACGCGGGCGAATCGCCCATCACGTCTTTTCGCCTTTGGATGTGGGACAGTCCTCGCCGACCGCGGAAATAAAATTTCCAAACGGAGAAACGAGAGTGATCCGAGGAGACTTAAATCAGCCCAAAACGCCGTATTCACAAGCGCTTTACCTGACGCACAATACGCGGGTCCAGGTGGTAGGGATGAACATCGTTCCTCCGATAATGGAGGTCCAGCCGGGAAAATACGGATTCGCAGAACAAACAGAATTTACTTTTGACGCCTCTAAGTCACGACTTCCAGAAGGAGGATGGTTGGAGTGGAGTTTCGATGCGGAAGAGTTTGTCCGACACAAAAAAGTTATCCGCAAGACATTTCCTTCTCCGGGACAACATTTGGTGAGAGTAAGAACGTGTTTTAACAGTCGAAGTCCTCAGTGTGAGGAAACCCGGCAACATGTATGGGTAAAGAAAAATCCTCATGATTTTGCGGTCTCTATTTCGATTGATGGGACGCACGGGAAAGAGATTGCTCGGTACACAAGAGATCCGGTTTATCGAGTTTTGGAGGGATCTAATGTCCGATTTATAGCGAATAAATCGGCCTATGGTCAGGGCGTTCAGTATCGTTGGGATTTTGAAGGCGATGGTATTTGGGACACTCCTTTTACCGGGTCAAGAAGTGCCCGACATATCTATCCACGAGATGGAGAATTCTTTCCCAAGCTGGAGGCAAAAAGCCTCGATAGTTTGTTTGCGAAGGCCAAAAGCCGCTTGATCGTTCAAAGAAACACCGCGCCGAGGGTGACGTTTACCGTTCCTGAAAAAATATATGTCGGAGAAATAACGCGTTTCTTTGCCAAGGTTTATGATCGAGAACAACATATTACAGGCCTGTTGCTTCGATTTGATATGGATGGAGATGGTTTGTGGGAAACAAAGTTTGAAATGAGCAAATCCACCGATTGGATCTTTGATGAGCCGGGACTCTATACCGCGTTTATGGAAGTGAAAGATGCCGGGGGAAAGGTCACTCGGGTGCGAAGAACGTTTCAGGTATTACTTCCAGAAAAGCCGGTTGCAAGAGCCTCTGTTTCTCGAAAACAAGGATTTGTTGGGACGGAATTTGGATTTGATGCTTCACGGAGTTCGGGACGAAAGTTACGATACCTGTGGTACTACAACATTGTCGGGAACGGAACAGGATACACCGAGCTTCCGAATCCAGATCATGTAGGTCCGAAAGCAAATATTTCGTTTGATGCCGCCGGAAAGAAAGATATTTTGTTGCGCATCGAAGATCCTTGGGGACGAGCCGATCAGGTTGTTTTCCCGGTCTATATTGCCGATCCCATCAAAGATATATTGACGAATACACCCGATCCAGGAGTCAAAACAGAGTCGTCTATTCTGACCCGAGCCGAGATGATGTATCTTATCTTTCAGGAGCGTCGAGCGCTTCCGCCCTATCCAGGACTCAATCCATACCAAGATGTGAAACGGCATGACTGGTTCTACGAATCCGCTATCCAGGCGCATCGAGACGGATTGATAACGGGCGCGCATCTTCAGCCTTACCAGCTGGCTACGACGACCGAAACTCAAAAATTCATTCAGTTTTGGATGGGGAAGAGTGTCCACATCGAAGGCGATCGCGTGACGCGCAAAGCGCTTCGAAAAGCGATCTTTTAGACAGACTTCTTTTTACTTGTTTTTTCGCGCAAAGCGCATCACAATTTCAGTGATGCGTTTTGACCTTTTCCAACAAATCATTCGTCGAATTCACCAGGACATTCACTGTCCGAAGTGTGAAAAAAGACTGAATGAGTCTGCGTTGGAGGTTTTTGGTCTCAATAGTGAGGTCGTAGAATTAGCCACGGTTTGTTCAGGATGCCAATCGGTGGTTGATATTTTAGCGCACATCGAACTTCGAATGCCCTCACAGCTGAAACCGCTTCATATGAGAGCGCTGTCTCGGAAGCAAATTTCTTCAGATGCGGTTCAAAAAATAAGCGACAGGATTCGAAATTTTCAAGGAAAAGACATCCAAGAACTTTTTCAATCATGAAAAAAATATTGCTGTTGTTCATCTTTATCGGAGTGGTGGCCGTAGGTTTTTGGAAAGAGGAAGATCTATTGGCTCTTTTAAAAGGAACCCAAGCGGCACTTTTGCCGTTGATAGAGGACCGTGTTGATCGAGAATTAGGAAGAGTTGATGAACAAAAAGATCGCTTAAAAGAAAAAGCGGAAGTTATTCGGGAAACCTTTGAGGAAGAAAAAAGCGAAGGCTTTAAAAAGGTAGAAGAAATAACGGCCGACATAGAAGCTCGTCAGGCGGCTTTTGCAAGTATGATTGAGCAATTCGAACAGAAAAAATCAGAAAGTCTGGCACAGATAGAAAACCTAACACAGACGATCGAAGAAAAACAACGTCAGTATGAGAGTCTCAAAGAAGCCATGAAAAATCCAACAATAGAAGATGTGGCCAAGCACCTTCCCCTGGGCAATACGCCAGAAGAGCGGACTCGAGTCGTGACCCAGGCCCAAGAGGATTTTCAGAATTTTCAAGACAACAGTCTCGACCGTATACAGAGACTGACAGACGCACTTCAGGGACAACAGGGAACCTATCAGGCCAAAAAAGAGGAGCTGTCTTTTCAGAAGAAACAGTTACAGCAAACACAAAACACACTGAATCAGTTTGAGCAGTGTATGGGGCAGTTTAATGCAAGCATGACGCAATAAGCAGCTGCGCCTACAGACCGAGCTGTTTTTTCAAAGCCTCGGCTTCTTCGGCATCAGAAGAGGCATCGACGGCTTCTTCTTGCTTGTTTTCGTGAAGAGAAATTTCTTTTTCTCGCTCGGCTTTAAGCTTGGCAACATCCTGAGCAAATTCATTTTCCAGTTCAGAAAATTTGTGTTTTTCTTCTTCAAAGATTTTGATCAGCTCATTGATCTGTTCAATCTTGAGTCGAGGAATCGCATCGATGACGCGTTGTTTTTCTTCGATCGTGAGTGAAATAGAGCCTTCCAAAAGAGCCAAGAACTGAGCATCATCAAAGGTCGTATTGGGATGCGGTGGGATCACAAAAATATTCCCGTCTTTTTTACCGAGTTGGCCGGTTCGGGCATTGGGATTTGCTGGGGGTGCGGGTTGTGGGGGTCGTGTCGCAGGCGGTTGTGCGCCGGCAGGTTGAGCTCCGGTAGGCTGTTCACCAGCGGGGTGTGCTGGGGGCGGTGTTGGAGGAGTTCCTCCGCCTTGAGGCGGTTGCGGAGTGCCGGATGTTGGTGGGGTTGGATCAGCCATGAGAAGAATAAATAATCAAAGAGAACGAAGAAAGAGTAGCACAAAGCCACTCAATCAATCAAATGGTCTTATTTTTTTGCAGGCGCTTTTTTAGCGGCCGGCTTCTTTGCAGCTGTTTTTTTGGCTGCAGGTTTTTTAATTGCTGTTTTCGGTGCGGCTTTTGTAGCGGGCTTATCAGCTGCTTTTTCAGCAACTGGTTTGGCAGCAGATTTTTTCGGAGCGCCAGTTTTTATCGCCACGATCTCAATAGCCGTATAATCTTGGCGGTGTCCTAAGTTTCGTCGGTATCGTTTTCGAGGTTTCATTTTATAGACTCGAATTTTTTCGCCACGTCCTTGTTCAAGGATTTTGGCTTCTACTTTTATGCCTTCGATGAAGGGCTTGCCAACTTTAAAATCTTTTCCATCCGGCTCAGAAACGAGCAAGACATCAAAAGAAACAGTCTTTCCAACTTCTGCATCCAGTTTGTCGACTTCGAGTTTGTCACCGACCTGGACGAGTTCTTGGTGACCACCGATTTTTGCGATAGCAATCATGAGATAAGGGGGTTAAATCGTCTGTTGGAGTCTGGACAAGTCCAGAGCTTCATGTCCCAAACAGACAGAGAAAAGCGGGTTGGATACTAGTCTGTGGGCAAAAAATGTCAAACATTAAATGGAGATTAAATATTTTGATTTTTTATATTTCTATGAAAAACTCCAATTGTTTTCTTCCCTGCGCCCTCAGGAAAAATATATTTTTCTTATTTTTCTATGATTTCTCGGAAAACAAAACGTCAAACGGCATGGTTGCTCTATCTCTTTTTGGTTCATGCCTCGCCCCTGTATGCGGAAGAATTTGACCCCATTATACCGACGCAAGCTCTGGCGACAGAGGTCCCCCTGAGCTCAGCGACTTCTTCTCAGTATAGATCTCTTCAGAATCAGGCCGCCGAGGCGCTGGCCAGTCGGGCTGATTTTCAAGAATTTTTAGAGCAGCATTTTACGTTTCCTGGCGTACATGGAGAGCTGCGGGGGGGTGAAATCATTGATGATTGGGACGGCCTTGGGGCCACCGCAGGCGTTTCGGGAGCGCTTCTGATGGCGGCTTATGGACTCTGGAGAGTACGAAAACGGAAGTTTTTGGAAGCCTTAAAGACCGGGGATTCACAGGCCCTTGATTCTTTTTTTGGTCAAAATTTTTCATTAGAAGGCCTCTCCGGGGAAATGCTCTCTGGAGAAATAATCACGGATTGGCAACATTTTGCAGATCAACAGGGATTGTTTGGAGGGGGCGCAACGCTCGCGGCACTTTATGCCCTCTGGAAAAAGCGAAAACAACGCGAGATGGGGATTTTGGGAGAGGGAGAGGATATTTCGCGGATTATTTTTGAAATAGAGTCTGAAAAAACCTTTCAAAAACAATTTCATCAGGAAGTGACAGAAGCAGATATTCGCCGAGAACAAGAACAAAAATCTCAATTTTTTCGACAAATAAAAAATGTTTTTCATTTCTTTTCGCTGGAAGAGGTGGGAGATCTTGTCGGGGGATTTTTAAAATCAAAAATAACTCAAGAGCCGCTTTCTCAGCAAGAATTTTCAGGTTTTTTACAGGAGGAGTTGGAAGATGTTCGTGACGAAGAGGATTCATTTTTATCAAAATTCAACGATATATATTTTGAAAAAATAGATCGCACGGAGAATCAAAAAATGATAAATTTTTTTCTCAAATCAGCAAAAAATTCTTATCGGTGGGTGGGCGAGCTATGGAAAACACATGAGAAATGGACACAAGAATCCGTTGATGAAGCGCTTCAAAAGTATAAAAATAGTCCCGGTTATCATCGAATGGCCTTGAAGCAACTTTGGGAGCGGGAGCAAACGGATCGGCGGATAGAAGGTCTTATAGAACAGCAAAAAGAAAATGTCACACAAGCGGAAAAATTTCTACAAGATCGGTTTTTAAGGGGTGCGTTTGACCAGGATTTGTCTGCGGTTTTGTTACAGATCGGGACGATTCGTGACCGGCGTATAAAAAAGTTGACGGAACTTTCGAAGCAAACACTTTCAGACTTTAAAGTGCGAGCGTATCAGAAAGCAGAAAGAAACTATCAAAACAATAAAAGAAATGTCAGGGGTTTTTACTGGCAGCAGGTTCGGGCCGCGGCATACGGTCAAGCAGAAGAAAGTATTCGTGTGCAATCGAACGCCATACCAGAGTATTATGAGGTGCAAAGAGAAGCGACTCGAGCGATGTTTGCTCGTCTCGAAGCGGAGATATCGAAAAGGCATCAAGAAATTATTTTTCAAAGAACAAAGCAGCAGCATTTGGAAGATTTTTCTCGACGCGTGGACTATATCGCGGATCCAGAATTACAGGTCGATGCGGACCAACGCAAAGAACTTTATCGACAGCAGCAAGAGGTGCCCGTTAAAAAGAGGGTTTTGGGGTTTTTAAAAAATCTGGTCCCCGCCTCTTTCCAGGGGGTTCATTTCCAGGCCGTTTTGGCGAATGTTCAAAATGTTCACTTGTATGAGGAAGAGCTGGAGGCTCTTCGGACACAAAGAAGTACGTCGGGAAATTTATGGAGCCGTATTCAGATCCTCAAAGAAAAGAGAAATAAGCCCAATGATTACTCCAAAAAAGAGATTATGGATCGAAATCCCTATCTTCGGAATGCGCGCTGGACAGCATGGGAGGAGTGGAATAATAACAAAAAAAACTTGGGACGTTCCGGAGATTTATACTGGAATCGTCAGTATACGAAATATAAATTTTCTCTCGCAAAATTCAGACAAACCTATGATCCAGAAAAAGAAAGACTCTTGAAAGAGCTCGCAGAAAAAGCGCGATCTGAAACCTGGCGTTCTTATGATGGTTGGCAAAAGTACTACAAAGTTCATCCGCTTGAATTCGGTCGACAGAAAAATATCTTGGACTATCAAATACAGCATTTAGAGCAGATAGAGGAAAAGCGAAAAGCCATGCTGGATACGCGCATAGAGGATCTTGAATCACTTCGGGAGCAAAATCTTGAGCCATTATGGGCTACGAAAAATTGGTTCGAACAGACGTCCCAAGAACGATTTGGGAATCCTTTAACCGAACAAATCATACAAGAAGAAAACTTGGGGCGTGAGAACCCAGCGCTCGAAAAAATAGAAGTGCTCCTGGCGCACCAGAAAGCAGAAGAGGCGCATAAAGAGGCGCAACAACAAATTTTGGACTTGATAGAGCGTTATGAACCCGAAGTCTGGAGCGCGGAAAAGGCTGTGGCCCAAGCCGTTCGAACGATGAAGCACTATTCCTCTCCAGCAGGGATTCGGCGCCGACATCAAGTGTATGGTCGGCCGGGCGACGGAGGGAGCGGAAACTCTCGTATCCAAGAGCAGGGAGTTTCCACTCTCCGTCGCGCCGACGGATCAACTTTTACCTATCGGGTAGGAACGCGTCCGGAAGGATTTCCGGTCATCAAAACGCCGCCAGAGACAGATCCGGTATCAGGTTCTTCAGAGTCTATCCCGACAGAGCCATCGCCGGTTATATCAGACCCTTTCACACCGCCTCCGCCGCTTGAAGAACAAACAACAGACAGGTCTTCGGCAACAAATGCCTGGCGGGATCAATTGGTTCGGATTGATGAGACAAGTGTGGAGCAGGCTTTTTTTGTTTTTCCTTGGGTACTGGCCCCCTCAGCCCCCCTTATTGAAACGACACTCCGGGGGAAACGGGTCGTTGTTCGAAAAACGCCCTGGATAGATAACTGGTCTGTGGCACCGGTAGAAGGAAAGACGGTGACCATTTTTTTGAAATTGCCAAATCCAAACAGTGAAGATTTTCTCGACAAGATTGGTGTTACTGGACATGCCGGGATCGCGCTTGAAGATGAATTTTATGATTTTGGGCCTGGTGTAGATGAGATTTCAATCACGGATGCAAAAAATGGAGTGCAGGGAGATCAGTGGTGGGATGATGATCCTGATATTGCACAAAAGGACGGAGATGCAGATTTAGAAGAAGTGCTTCACTATGTAGAAAATACAAAAGATTTTGAAAATCCTGTTTATAAAGTCACGCTGTCAGTAACGGACGAGCAATTCAATACAATGAAAGATTATTGGGAGGAAGTTTATAATAATTTAGGACAATACACACTTCTCGAAAGACAATGCACAACAACGGTAGGAGATAGTTTAGAGAAAGCAGGGATCATCAATACGCCTCAAAATAAGAGACTTTCTCCGAAAGAGCTTTTTCAAGTGCTTAAGAAAAATCTACGAAATACGGCTGGTATTGGGTTTCAAAAAAAGGCGCAAATCATTCAAATCCGTTAAAATATGATTATGTTTTATTCTAAAAAGCTTCCGGTCTTTATAATTGCGATGCTGATCTTGGGATGTGGGAAGATAGATCAAGGAGAACAAGTTTCGGTATATCATCGTGGAACCATTGAGTATGATCAAAAAGTTCAAATGTTTGCTATTCCTCCAAAAGAGGCGGCGCAACGTTTACGAAAAGCAACGGATCAAAAAATATATCGGAAAGAAGATCCTTTTGAGATAATTATTGGGGATTATTATTTCGAAGTTCCTAATACAACGGATCCGCATTTTTCAGGCCATTATATTCATGGGAATACCGGACAAATTGAGCGAAGGAAAAGCTCAAAAAGAGTAAAGAGAGAGACAACAGTTATAACATCGGATGAATGGGAGGAAATAACCATAATTCGAGAAAGCTATGAGCGACAAGAGAAATAAATTTCATAGAAAATACCCTCCTGCCCGATTCATCGGGGCAGGAGGGGCAGCACTCAGCTGCTTAGCTTTTGATGTCACCCGGATTACTCCAGTCTTCCGGCGTGATGTACGCCGCGAAGATCGGGAAGTTTTCCGTGTGACCCCCGCGTTGGTCGTCCTTAACCAGCCAGAGATAAAAAGGCTGGTCGATGACGATGTTGTGCGTCTGCGTCATGCCACGCATGGTTCCCATGCCAACGGCGGACTGAGCCCGCGCACCGAACTCGTTCATCCGGAAGCGCGTTTCCTGAAGCGCTTGCGTGATGATGACGGGGGCTCCGTCATTGCCCTGGGCAGAGAGTCCCACCAGCCATTCGATGTTGACCTCGTGGCAGAGGGTCACCATCGGGAAGGTCGCGTGGACCTTGTCCCCTTGGCGGGAAACCGCGTGCATGGAGGTGCGGATTTGCTGAACCTTTTCGATGAGGTCCAGGCCGGCCAGAGGTTCGTCCGCGAGGGTCATCCAGACTTCGTAGCCATGCTGGGCTTCGATGCCGAGGAGTTGGTGGTCATGTCGGGGTGAATCCCAGTAGTGGGTGCGATGACGCAGATCCACGGCGGGATAGGTATCTCCTTTGTGCATGATTTCTGTGACGTCCCCCGGAATGAACCATTCAGCCAGACAGTCCAGGATGGACACGACGCCGAAGGAGCCTTCATTCGCAGGCCATGGGCGGAGACGGATCTCGTACCCGTGTTCCGCGAGGATGGCGTTGAGCTCCTGGGCGGTCTCCTTCGCCCACACCTTGAGCTCGTCCGGCGCAAGCGCCTTGAGCTCTTCGCGGTACGGGTAGATCTGCGACAGGAACGCCGCCTGATCCGGATTGGTGGTCTGCCATGGGGAGCTCAGACCTTTCACGTGTTCCTCAATGGCCAAGAGGCCCTTGAGGATCGGCGCACAGACAGACGTCTGCGAGCCCGTGAGGGTTTTGGGGGCGGTTGCGGTTTGAGTATCCATAATGGATTCTCCTTTTGGGTTGGGGTGAGTTGTGAGTGCTGTAGACTTAAAAGAACAGTGAGAAAGGCTGCATCGAACCCAAAAAGGGTTGATGAATCTATATCTCATGCGTGTTTTTACTTATTTTTCAAGAAATCTCAAGTAGTGTCGCAATACTTAGGCTATTTTTGAAGGCGATGATTTTTGTGGATCCGGACAAAAATCATACATAAACTGAAACCACGTCCTAAAAGCATCCGCGATGATGAAGTCTTCACGAAAGATATTAATCTTAAATCCAGATTAAAAATTAGGTAGCTCTAGAAAGAGGGCTATTCTAAGCTTAGGGTTGATTTTTTCGTGACTTACGTGTATATTATACGTATAAAATATACGTATGAATAATAAACCTTTTACGACGACTCTTGATCCACGGATGCATAGATTTCTCAAAGAAGAAGCTGCACGACGTAAAACCTCTTGTCGAACCATCATCGAAGAATCACTTCGGCAGTATCGAAAGGTGAAGCTTGCGAGAGAAATAAAAGAAGGGTTTACGTCAGATCGTGTTGAGGAAGGGCGGAAAATAGCGGCTGAATTTCGATGGGCACAGGTACAAGCACTGAATGAAAATGAATAAATACGATATTTATGTTGGAAATTTAAATCCACCGAAAGGGCGGGCACAGGCGGGGTTTCGTCCCTGTGTTATTTTGCAGAGTAACGCCATAAGTTGTCATACAACCACGATGATTGTGGTGCCTTTAACTTCAAACCTTAGGCCTCGCTGTCCGAGCGAGTTTGTCGTTCAGCCTTCATCATGCAATGGATTGAGTCAGCCTTCTCGATTTCTCGGTTGGCAGATTACAACGGTCGATCGAAAATTTTTAGGGAAAAAAATAGGAAGCCTTGAACCAGTGTATTATCCACTGGTTCAGGAAGCGATTGATATTGCTATGGACGCAGAAGGCTTATTCTGACGCCGCTTCTATTCTTTGGTACCGATTGATAGAGGCCAAAACAGCCTTGATAGCGGCCGTATCAATATTGTCATCATATCCTACGCCCCACAAACTTCCATTGCCTTTAAACTGAAGCTCTACAAAACTGAAGGCGGATGCATCAGACCCAAGGTCTTTCTGACGAAGATCAATTTCTTGTTCATATTCTCCGATGGAAAACGATCCCTCTAAAATAGTAGACTTTTTAAGAGCGTGAACGAAGGCGGCAACAGGACCACTTCCCTGGCCAAAAATAACTTTTTCTTGTCCATTGACTACGATGGTTCCCGTAAAATTTGTACCCTGCTCATTACTGTTAATTTGATGAGCCTTGAGAGATATACAATCATGCTTCATAAATTCCGATCGGAAAAGGTCCCAAATTTTTTCGGCCGATAATTTTTCACCGGCCTTTTCTGCTTCGGGTTGGATTGCCGTAGCATAGACTTGTGACTGAAGCGCTTTGGGCATTTCCATGCCATAGGTTTGCTGAAGCACAAAGGCCGTCCCCGCTTTTCCACTTTGGTCATTGACCGCAATGGCTTCGTATTCTCTTCCCAAATCGGCAGGATCGACATGCAAATAATGTTGTTTTTCTTGCCAAGGGCGGTCGGAAGGATTTTGATCCATGTCATCAAAACTTTTCTTAATATTATCCTGATGGGATCCAGAAAAGGCCGTGAAGACTAAGTCTCCTGAGTAAGGATGCCGCGGATGAATCGGCATACCGGTGGTTTGTTTGAACATTTCACGAGCCTCATCAAGGTTTGAGATATCAATCCCAGGATTGATGCCGCGGCCCATCATATTTCCAGCCAAAGTAATCAAGTCTACATTTCCCGTGCGTTCTCCACCTCCAAAGATGACGCCTTCCACGCGATCGGCACCGGCCTTAAGCGTTTCTTCTACCGTGGCTACGGCTGTTCCACAATCATTATGCGGATGCATGCTGATGATCATCGAGTCTCGATCAACGGTTTGGGTAATCATCCGTTGAAATCGCTCAACCTGATCAGCAATTTCACTGGGAAGATAGCGTTCCACCGTCACGGGAAGATTAAGAATTAAGGCCTCTTCAGGAGAAGCTTCAATCGCATCCAAAACGGCAACACAGACATCCACACTATGATCGATTTCGGTATCAGACCAGCTTTCAGGAGAATACTGAAAGACAAGATCTTGCATGTCCGTTCCAAAATCCGCGGTTAATCGTTTCAAAAGTCGCGCGGCATCAACAGCCTGTTGTCGATTTTTTTCGCGGCTCATGTTCCCAAAGGTCACACGGCGCTGTGTGGGATTGGTCGCATTATAAAAATGAATAATCGCATTTTTAGATCCTTCAATCGCGTTACAGGTAGTGCGAATTAAATCTTCTCGACACTGTACCAAGACCTGAATGTAAACATCATCCGGAATATGATCGTCTTCAATTAATTGTCGGCAAAAATCAAAGTCACGGGTTGAAGCCGAAGGAAATCCAATTTCAATCTGCTTGAAGCCCATTTTTACCAAGGCCTGAAAGTAAGCCAACTTTTGTTCGGGGGACATGGTTTCGGGCAACGCTTGGTTCCCATCGCGAAGGCCTACTTCACACCAGTTCGGAGGGGTAATGATTTGGTTATCGGGCCAGGTTCTATCCGTCAAAGGCTCGATCGGATTTAATTGATACTTGCCTTCGGGATAGTCGGGCCAACTGTTGGGAACGGGATCGGAACGTCGCATAATGTGAAAAAAATTAAGATAAAAAAAACCGCCTGGTCGGCGGAGAAGAGTAAGACGTGAAAGTGATTTATTTATCAACACATCGAATCAGCCCGCCGGATCGGCAAGAGGAGGAGGCTGAGAAGGAGTTGTTGTGAATTCATCTTCAGGGACAATTTATGCTTTTTAGAAAAACTGTCAAATTATTTGTCAGAGAATAATTTTCGTCCCAATCTTTTCTCCTTGAACGACTTTTTTCAGAGCGCCTTTTTCCATGAGTTTAAACACAATGATCGGCATTTTGTTGTCGCGACACTGAGCAATGGCTGTCGAATCCATGACGCGAAGATTTTTTTCTAGCACTTCGTCGAAGGTCACGGTGTCATATTTTGTAGCTTTTGGATTTTTCTCTGGGTCATCTGTGTAAACGCCGTCGACGTTCGTGGCTTTGATCAAGACGTCGCAGTCAAGCTCCAGGCTTCGCAGAGCGGCGGCGCTATCGGTGGTGAAGTAAGGATTTCCCGTACCGGCGGCACAGATGATGATCCGTCCTTTTTCTAGATGACGAACCGCGCGTCGTTTGATGTAGGGTTCGGCGACTTCGTGGACCTCGAGGGCTGAGCAAACGCGACAAAAAGCGCCGTCAGCTTCTAATGCTGCCTGAAGTGCGAGCGAGTTCATGATCGTCCCGAGCATGCCGATGTAGTCGGAAGGAACACGATCAATCCCGGAGTCTCCGTTGTCGCCACCGCGCCAAATATTCCCCGCACCGATGACAATGACAATTTCAATGCCAAGTTCATGAATCGAACGAATTTCTTTTACGATCTGACGAAGGATGTCGTAATCGATACCAAAATCTTTTTTTCCCAGAAGGGCTTCGCCGGAGAGTTTGAGGAGGATGCGTTTGTATTGGGAGACCATATTTCCACAGTATTCTAAATCCTTAAGAGGGAGTCGTCAATCTTTCCCTTGTCATCGAGCGCTCAATCACTAGTATCTCAAGCATGAAAACCTCTCCACGAAGCCAGAAACTAGCCGGGGTGGTTAAGCAGGCACTCAGCCCTCTTCTCCAACAATTTACCAATCCGGAAAAAGTAGGATTTTTGACGATTGTACAGGTAGAGGTCTCTGGTGATCTGGGGGTGGTAGATGTTTGGATTCAGTCGCTAAATGGCCCCAAGAATTTTTTGAGCAAATTACATCCTTTGGCCGGGCGTATTACCCGAGAATTAATGAAGCAGATTAAGGTTCGGCGTGCGTTTATTCTTCGATTTAAAGAGCTATGAAGATTCTTATTGCTACGGGAAACGAAGGAAAAAAGAAAGAGCTTCTGGACGGTTTTGGCCCACTTCCGGAGATAGAATTTTTATCTTTAAAAGATTTTTCAGAAGTCGAAGAGCCCGAAGAAAATGGAAAAACCTTCGAAGAAAATGCACTGATCAAAGCAAAATATTATGCCCAAAAACATAATTGTATAAGTCTTGGGGAAGATTCCGGACTTATTTTGGAAGCATTTCCTGATAAATTTGGCCTCAAGACGCGTCGTGAGATTGAGGCGAGAGATGATATTCATTGGTTGGAACAGTTTCTTCTTTTGATGGAAGGCGAGGAAAACAGACAGGCGACCTTTTATTCGACGATTGCCTGGTATGACCCTGAAACAGAGAAATCATTTGTTGTTGCCGGACAGACGATTGGCGATATTGCAGAATTCCCTCAGGCGCCATTAGAAAAAGGCATTCCGGTCTCAGCCGTTTTTATTCCAGAGGGACAAGACATTGTGTATTCGGCGATGACCAAAAATGAAAAAAACTCAGTCTCTCATAGAGGGAAGGCCGTAAAACAGATGGCAGATTTTTTAAAAAACCTGTAGGTTACGCGGGCATGAATTATTGTTTTCTCGATCTCGAAACCACTGGATTTGACGCAGAAAAAGACTCAATTATTGAGATCTCTTTTATTCTTCAGGATGATCAAGGCAACGAGCTGGATCGTTTTGATGAGGTTATCATTCCAGATCGATCGCCGCTCAATACGATCGTCACCAAAATAACCGGCATTACCCAGACCGAACTAGATCAGTCAGGGAAACACTGGGAAGCTATTCGTCATATAGCCGAACAAAAGATTGGCGATGCGATTATTGTCGGACATAACATCGATTTTGATATTCGATTTTTAATCGCGCACGGGATTAATGTCGAACAAAATCCTCGTATTGATACGCATGAATTAGCCAGAATATTACTCGTTCAAGAAGAAAGTTACGCACTAGAAATTCTTTCAGAAAAATACGGATTCGTTCATACCGATGCCCATCGAGCTATGTCAGATGTGGAAGCCAGTATTGGTCTTTATGGTTTTTTGAAACAAAAAATAGAAGAGCTCCCCACTTCTTTTTTAGAATCGATACAGCCTTTTTTTGAAAATAAAACAGAGTGGTATGCGAAGACTTTGTTTACCCAGATAGCCGGAAGCCCAACGATCCCCGAGCAAGTTCGTCCGCCCCTGCCACCGGCCCCGCCCATGGCAGAAAGTTGGTGGGAGCGTTTGTCTTCCCATCTTCCGGACCTGAGTCCGGGACATTCTCTTTTTGTTCGACAGGGAGACAGTCTGAAAGGCGCTGATTTTTTGCGAGCCACGGCCCAACACTTGATCGACGAAAAGCAACAAGTGTTGATCGTTTCACCGAAACTTTCGTTCTTTCCGGGAATCCAAAAAATTCCGACGCCCGAAGTTCTTTTTGATCCACAGAGACTTCAGTTCTTCCTTCAAAAAAGAGAGGCTCTTTCGGATTCTGATACGACCTTTTACCTTAAATGCGCCCATCGTCATTTTTTGGGCTATCGAGGATTAGATCATTTTGATCTCTTTTTTCAGGAGCGCGATCTTTGGCGAGAAGTGTGTTTGGAGGATGATGATCATCCGATTTTTCAGAACCTTTTAAGAGAGCGTGAAACAGAAGATCTCTTGGCAATAAGCCCCGAAGCCTTTTTCCGATTTTCTGATCAAGGAATATTTAAGGATCGTGTTTTACTCATTGATGAAGGGGAACTATTCGCCGAAAAACTTTTGTTCGCCCCGGCAAAAAATGTAAATCTCGGCCCTTATCTTCGTACGGATGATGAAGAGATTGCAAAGAAGACCCAATTTTTTGTGGGAAATTTTTGCAAAGAAGTGATCGAGCCTAAAATTCAACATGGGATGACGCCTTTCCCAGAAAGACTTCGGCTGCCACGAGGGGCAACTTATTCAGTATTTTCAGAGGCTTTAAGAGAAATTTCTTCAGACGGAGAGATGAAGGATCTTGCGACAAAGCTGGAGTCGCCGGGCGAAAAAGATGTTCGTTGGGTGGTTTACTATCCAGAAACAGGAAACCTCAATTTCGGGTGGTGGAATCCTGAGGACTGGAGAGAGGCAAAACAGAAGCTTGGTGCGTGGAAAAAAATAATATTACACCGACATCACCCCAGTGGGTCCAATGCTTTTTTCCGTGTTTTTACCGGAGTCGCAGAAGGATCATTTTTGGTCTGCGATGACTTTTTCCCCGAAAGATCCTGGGAGATTCCTTTCGAGGGCCCTTCTGTGAAGTCTCCTGAGTTCAATGCTTTTACGGTTGAACAAGCGCTTAAGATTCAGTCAGAAACAGGCGGATGGTGGGCGGTTAATTTTTCCAGCCTTGAGAGTTTGAAAAAAGTTTTTGGAAGTTTGTCAGAAGTCGGGCTTCCGGAAGACATAAGCTTGATCGGCGAAAAAGTATCGGGCGGAAACGGAAAAATTTTAGAAAAATTAAAAGTCGCAGAAAAGGCTCTTTTGTGTCACCAAAAAATGCTGCAAAAAGAGTTGACAGAGCTTCCGATTAAGGCTTTGATCATTCAAAAATTCCCATTCAGTCCACCGCATCCATTGCTCGAAGAGATAGAAGAAGTCATGAAGCAATCAAAGCAAAGTTTCTGGGAAGAGTGGACGGAGGTGCACGTAACGGCCCATTTGTCTCGGACACTTTCGGTATTTCCGCAGGTAGAAAAAGTTGTATTTCTCGATTCGCGACACAACAGCGGATGGGGAAAACGGGTGATCAAGAGTCAGAAATTTTTGTCCTGATACATCATCGTTCATAGACAAAGATCCCGATCTTTCCAAGCATGATGGTATGAGAGGGTTTTGTATGGGGAAAAGGAAATCCATGCGAAATAACTTTGGCGCCGGGCTTGAGGGTGGGCCAAATTTCTGTTTCGATGCGCTGCATGATTTTTGGAAAAAGATAACAGAACACAATATTTTGATCAGAAAGATTCGCTTTGAAAAAATCTTGGCGAAGAAATTGAATGGGTTGTCGCAAGAGAATGGATTTAAGACGGGCCCACCAGCAGACTACAGGAGAGAGTTCGTAGCCAGTGAAATAGGCTTTGGGGTGTTCTTTATGAGCCTGAAATAAAATATTTCCCGTCCCGCATCCAAGATCACAGATGTTGTGTTGTGGTTGGATATTCGCACACCGAATCATTTCGTCTGCCCGTTGGCGATGGGTACTGATACAGGGAACGCGGGTTTGTACGAGTCCCCACAAAAGACCAACCCCCCAGAGCAAAGCGAGGAGAGAAAAACAGAGGGTCACAATCAAGATGAAATCGATCATAATCATCATCATTATACCAAAATAAAGAGAGAAGAACACAGGTTGCTTTCGGGCTATTCTTCTCTACAATTTGGCCATACATGTGTGGCATTTTCGCCGTTTCCGGAGAGACTTCTGATGCGGGAATGCGTGTCTTGGAAGGACTAAAGAAGTTAGAGTATCGAGGATATGATTCCTGGGGAATTGCGGTCCGCGCGCCCGAGGGACATGTGCCCATTGAAAAAGAAATCGGAAAAATTTCTCACGTCGAACAGGTTTTTGTCGATGCGCATGAAGCGATCGGTCATTCTCGTTGGGCAACGCATGGAGGCGTGACGAGAGAAAATGCACATCCTCATCAAGTCGGCCGGGTGACGCTTGTTCATAACGGAATTTTTGAAAACTACAAAGAAGTAAAAGAAGAAGGACCCGATCATGCATTTCTCTCTGAAACAGATACAGAAGTCATTGCTGTCATGATCAATCATTTATTAGAAGAGGGGAAAAGTTCGGAAGAAGCGCTTCGTACCGCGGCCGAAAAAATCATCGGACGGTTTGCACTGCTCGTTATGATAGAGGGGATTTCAGGCATTCTTGCCGCCAGAAGAGGCTCCCCACTCATCATTGGACGAGGGGAAGAAGAGACGTTTATTGCTTCAGATATTCCGGCTTTTTTGGCTCATACCAATGTTGTGAATTATTTGGACGACGATGAAATGGTGCATATTGATGGGGCCAAAGTGCAGTTTTCAAGTCTTCAAACAGGAGAGCTTATAGAAAAAAGAAACATCGAAGTGCCCTGGAAAGTCGAAGAAGCCGAAAAGGGCGATTATCCGCACTTTATGATCAAAGAAATTTTTGAACAAAAAGAGACAATTGCTCGAGCCATCAATCACGAGGATGCCTTAGTCGAAGAGGCTATTGAACTTCTCCAGTCTTGTAACGGAGTGTATTTCGTCGCTTGTGGAACAGCCCATAAAGCCGCCATGGCCGCCGAGTATTTCTTCGCCAAATTTTCTCACAGAAAGATAAATGTCGTCCCAGCTTCTGAGATGCCCAGTTTCGAACAATTTATAAACGAGAAGACCGCGATTGTTGCGGTTTCACAATCAGGAGAAACAGCAGATTTATTAGAAATTTTAGAGAGAGGTCAGAAAAAAGGCGCCAAAGTATTAGCGATGACGAATGTTGAAAGCTCGACGATTGCTCGGATCGCTGACGTTCATTTGCCGATTAATGCCGGTCCTGAAAAAGCCGTCGCTTCCACCAAAGCCACGACCGCGCAGATGGCAATTTTGTTTTTACTCGCGTGTGCCGACGGCAATCGGATGAATGAAGGACGACAGATTCTCAGATCCGTTTCAGGAAATATTAATGACCTACTCAATCCTCGTTACGAGGATCTTGTCCGCACGGTGGCACAAGAAATCATGAATCATAGCACGCTTTTTATCATCGGCAGAGGGAGTCTCTATCCGATGGCGCTTGAGGCCGCGATCAAGATTCAAGAAGTCTCTTACATCCATGCCCAGGGGTTTCCCGCCGGAGAGATCAAGCACGGACCGATTGCCCTGATTGAAGAAGGGACGGCCTGCCTGGTTTTGGGCGATGACCAAGAAACGCTTTCCAACGCCACAGAATTAAAATCCCGCGGCGCGATGATTATTGGCGTCTCAACCACGCAAGCCGATATATTTGATCACTGGCTAAGAGTCCCTGATTGCGGGGGCGCTCAATCCATCGCCACGGTCGTCCCCATACAAATCCTTGCCTACCACCTCGCGGTCCTCCGTGGGCTTGATCCGGACATGCCAAGAAATTTGGCGAAGAGTGTGACGGTGAAGTGAGTCTTGACAGAGGTATTAAAATATATATAAAGCTCATGATACAATTTTTGTACGATGCAAAAAATAGAAATTACTCAGGGATTAGCCTTACAACAAGAGATTTTTGGCTTATTAAATGATATTCACAATCTTTGTAATCATATAAATTGGATTGAAGCTTTAGCCGACTGGGAGATTCGAGAATTGGTATTCTCAATGGCACCGTTTAATGATTCAGAAGTGAATCGTCAGCAGACAGAAGCGGGATTAAAAGCCGGGGCAGAAGAAGCCCTTAAAGCGCAAAGAGAACGGGTTGATCAAAGAGAAAAAAAGATAAAAAAGTGGGAAATATTAATGGAAGATTTTATCAAGAAGATTTGGCTTCAGGGAGCGGTCGAGGAAGAAGCATTCCTTTTATTTTTACAAGAGGTTCGACTTCGTCTTAATAACCTTGGGGCGAAAAGCCCCGTACTTTTTATTTCGATGAGCCTTGATAAGTGCTGGGCCCGTGCCACAAATCCAAACACAGACGATTCGGAAATTGAGGTCGGTGAATCCGTAGAAGACGTTTTAGAGAAGCCCTTTTGGGAGACGGAAGATGTTGATATTTTGAAGTAATAAATAAATGATCATTCCCGAACATATCGAAAATAGCTGGTGGCAGATGGTTGAGAACGATCCTATAAATGGCCCTATTGAAGCTCTAAAACTTCAAACACAAGCCTTGGCAAAGGCACTGGGCGTTGACCCTACTGCCCCAATTGCTGCCAGTACTCTTTTTCCGCATCCTGCTCCAGATTCTCCAGAATAGGAAAGTGAAGTTTTTGCAATTGTTCGTGACAGGTTTTGAGTTCATCGATGACTTGTCCACGGTCTTCGTCTGTGATTTCGACTTCTTTGCGAACAATTTCGCCTTTGGCATCGGGGGTGAGAAATTCCAGTACGCATTTTTCAATCTGGAAATCTAAATTTTTTGCATGGCGCGCCATCAAGTCATAAAACACAAGCTGTCGCCAATACCGATCATCTTTTCGAATACTTTTAGGTCGGCCAGTTTTATAGTCCACTAAAATAGCTTTTTTATCCGGACCCAGTTCAATTTTATCTACTTTTCCGGTGACCGGAATATGGTTGATTTTGACGTGATGTGAAGAAAAATTGAATTCTAACAAGACCTCGGGAGAGAGTGATTGTGCGCGTTTTTCATAATAATTTTTCAGGAGTTCCTCGCCGTGAACCAGACACTCTTCGCGCTCGGATCCCGAGAGCCATTGATGGGCTATGTTTTCTTGAAAAGATGACAAGAGTTGAGAGAGAGAAGGAAGTTTTTTGTGCTGCTGAAATTGTTTCAATAAATTTTCCAGGGCACTGTGAAGTGCCGTCCCCAAACTCATGTGTTTATTCGGTGGCAGAGGAAATCTTAAAAGCCTCGTGTAAAGAAACTTACGTGGACAATCTAAAAAATCTTGGAGACTCGAAGCAGACCAGATGTGTTTGGTGGCCAGGCCCTGAAGAAGTTCTTCTTCCTGACTTGTAAAAACAGGCGCTTGGGTCGAGAAGAAAACCGGCAAGAGTTCTTGGGCCTGAGCTTCGATATTTTCAGATTGAATTATTTCACATCGATCGTCTTCTATCTCGTGCCAAAATTCAGACATCAGTCGGTCACGACCAGTAAAATCTTTTTCAGAATGGGACAGGAAAAGTTGTTTTCGTGCGCGGGTGAGCGCGACAAAAAACAGACGTCGTTCTTCTTCGTTTTCATCATTGTGGGAACGGAAGAGCTCTGGCAGTGGAATCCCGACATGGGTGCGTCGGTTGCCCCAGACGCGATCGATGATCCCCGGAATAAAGACCAGATCAAACTCAGAACCTTTTGCTCGATGGGCGGTCATGATTTGTACCGCATTGTTATCTTCAGGTGTGGGATCCGATCCCAGAGAAAGTCGAAGCGCTTGATGCCAATGAATATTTTCCAAAAGTCCTTCCAGCGTGGTAACGCCTTTGGAAGCTTGTTGGTGGATCCATCCTAAAAATTTTTGGATACGAAGCAGATCTGCCGTCTTAGTCGGATTTTCTTCGCGGGCTAAAAATTGAAAGAGCCCTGAATCATGAAACAGATATTCTGTTATTTGAGCTGGCCGTGATGCGTGGTGGGTGCGTCGACCCTGCGTAAAAATCTTGAGTATTTGGTTCAGTGCGGGAAGTTTTTCTCCGTGGCTTTGGAGCATTTTAGCAATGGACTGTCGGCCCTGACGGGCTTCGATCGAAAGATCAAAGAGCACTCGATCTTCAAGGTTCCAAAAAGGGGCATGGAGTAACGTCAAAAATTCATGATCCAGAGTCGGGTTCTGAAAAATTTTCAACATCCCGATAAGCGTTTCAACATGAGGATCTTCAAACACATTATCAAAAACACGGGCGGAAACCGGGATTTTAAATTTTTGAAGCAGCTGGGCAATTTCCCGAACCTCTTTATTTTCACGGCACAAGATAGCGATTTCAGACGGAGGCGTGCCTTTTTCAATAGCCGTTCTGATTTCATGAGCCAGAAACGTGACTTCTGCGAATCGAGACAGAAAAATAGCTTTCGAGATTTTGGTTTCAAAATCTTTGTTTTTTCCCGAGGCTTTGAGCGATTTGTCGGGTAATTTTCGCTCGAGGTTGTGTGCCACACTGGCATAAGACGCATCCAAAATTTCCTGTCCGGATCGATAATTTTCTTCCAGTGCAATGATTTTTGTCTGCGGGAAATGTTGTTCAAAAGCCGTAATATTTTCGAGGCTCGCGCCCTGAAATCGGTAGACGCACTGATCATCATCCCCAACGGCCATGAGATTGGGCTCATCAAGGCTGTCACATAGGTGCCAGAGGAGCGCATTTTGGGCGGAATTCGTGTCTTGGTACTCATCTACCAAAATAAACTGATAGCGCTCTTGTAGATCCGCCTTGAGGTTCGCATCTTCTTTGAGGTGTTGAACGGTCCAGAGAATCTGGTCATCAAAATCATAGAGATTTTGTTTTTTCATTTCGGATTCATAGGCTTCCCAGAGTTCACAAAATTCGGTGAGTTGTTCTATTTTCTTCGTTATTTTTTCTTGGGCCGTGGCTTTCAGGTCTCCTTTTTTTCCCCATTTGCAATCACGTTTATAATAATTTGATTCATCTCCCATCATTCTTTCTCTCTCAGGATCGATCAAAGTTTTAAGTTTTTCTACGGAAACATTTTCACGCTTAAGATGTCCTACGGTTGATCGAAAAGCACCATGCCAATAAAAATTATCGCCGAACGGACGAAAATGATTCCAGTTTTTGGATTCAATAATTTTTTTGAAGACCAGGGCTTTTTCCAGATCATCCGCAAGTTCTCGATCCCCTTTGAGATCCATAAATCGTTCGGGATACTGTTGCATGACGGACTCACAAAATCCATGAAACGTTGATATTTTCACTTTGTAGGCTTCGGGTCCGATCCAAGAAGCCAGTCTTCGACGCATTTGAGTGGCACCGTTTTCAGTAAAGGTCAGACATAAGATATTTCTCGCATCGGCATCTGTTTTTTGCAAAATATTGGCAATCCGCGCCGTGAGCATGTGGGTCTTTCCCGTTCCCGGCCCGGCGAGGACCAGAACCGTTCCGTAGACCTGTTCAACGGCTTCTCGTTGGGCCGGGTTGAGTGTCTCCAAAAAATCACTACAATAATGACTGATGAGATCTTTTGTAAAAAGTGTGGGGTTCGTATTCATAAGTGGAATATTTCTGGTGGGGTGTCAGTCTCAAGATACGGAAAAACCTCGTGTCGGCAAGGTGCAGATCGGGGAACAAGTATTCACGGTGGATGTTGCCGATACGATACAGATGCACGCCAAAGGACTGCAGTATATTGCGCAACTCGCGAAGAATACGGGGATGTTATTTGTTTTTGAAGAAAATGATTATCACCGATTTTGGATGAAGAATACATTTTTATCACTCGATGTGATCTGGATTAGTGAGGATTGGAAAGTCCAACATATCAAAACGCTTGAGCCCTGTACGACCGATCCGTGTCGAACGTATGGGCCTTTTGAGCAATCAAAATATGTTTTAGAGGTCAACGCGGGAGAATTTGTAGGATCGGTGGGAGAAGAAGTTGAGTTCCGGATTGATTAAAATTGGCTTTTCACCTATCTTGCAAACCTATGTTTGTTGATGAAGCTCAGATTACGATAAATGCCGGAAAAGGCGGCGATGGATGCGTGAGCTTCCGTCGGGAAAAATATATCCCAAAAGGCGGCCCAGATGGGGGAAATGGTGGCCGAGGTGGCGACGTTATTTTCCAGTCGATACAAAATGCACACACCCTTGCTGATTATCGGCAGGTAGCGATTGCTTCGGCTGATAACGGTCAAAACGGAGCTTCAAACAACCGAAGTGGTCGGGGGGGGGAAGATTTGGTGCTTAAAGTGCCGGTCGGAACCCAGATTCGAGATCGTCAGACGGGGCGGATCATGGCCGATCTTTTGAAAAAAAATGAAGTGGTTACGATCGCTCGAGGCGGCGTCGGCGGCAAAGGGAATGCAGGGTTTGTGAACTCTATTCGACAGGCGCCTAATTTTGCAGAGCGAGGTGACCGAGGGGATAGCTTTGAATTGGAACTCGAACTAAAATTAGTAGCGGATGTTGCATTAGTGGGACTTCCCAGTAGTGGAAAATCAACGCTTATTTCGGTTATTTCGAATGCACGACCCAAAATTGCAGAGTATCACTTCACCACACTGGTTCCTAATTTAGGGGTAGCCAAAGTGGATGATCGAGAAATCGTCTTCGTTGATGTGCCCGGTTTGATCGAAGGTGCCAGCGAAGGGAAGGGATTAGGACATCAGTTTCTGCGACATATTGAACGGGCTAAATTTGTCGTTCATTTAATTGATGCTACCTCGCCAACACCCCTCGAAGACTACGAAGTCATTCGGAAAGAATTAGAAAAATTCTCTCCAGCCTTAGCAAAGAAAGATTTTTTGCCGGTTTTAACCAAGATTGATCTGACCGACGAAGAGCTCGAAACGTTCCTGATTCAGGAGTTTGTTGAGAAGTTTAATGTCACACCCTATAAGCTTTCTTCCGCTGCTCATGAGGGCGTGGATGGCGTTTTGCGGTTTGTAGAATCCCAACTCCCAAAAGAAGAAGCGCCGTTGCCGGTTGATGAATCAGAAGAAGTGGTGGTCTTCCAGCCAGGACAAGAAAAATCACGCGCTTCCCGTGCGGTTCAGATTAAACAAACAGAAGAAGGATGGCTGTTGTTTGACAATCCGCGATTGGAACAAATGGTTCGTCAAACAGACTTCCAGCATCACGAGGCGGTAGAAAGAATCTATGACGTTCTTCGTAAGTGGCACGTGGTTCGAAAACTTGAACAAAAAGGCGCTCTTTCGGGCGATAAGATATTTATCGGAGAAGGTGTTCTAGAGTTCCGTGGGTAAGACCTACTTTTTCCACTTATCAAGAAACTTCTCGGCGGTGCTTTTACTTTTGCCAAAAAATTTTCGAGTAAAATGTTTCCCTGTCTTTCGGCCTTTATCGGTCGCAAACAAGAGGGATATTACAGATCCAACCGCGCCGCCGACAATAATTCCGGTCAGCAATCCGCTTGTTTTTTTGGAGTCGTCTTCTGGGGTATTCATGAGAAAGGACCGTTAACATACTATTGTATCATATTTCAGAGCCGTTCGTCAACTTTTAAACGCGTAGCTTTGCTTTATACGTAGTCTCAAGAGCTTTGACAATAGATTGGAAGGCCGCTTCGATTTCTGATTCGTCGAGTGTTTTATCGGTCGATTGAAAGGTGAGATGAAAGGCGGTATTTTTAACCCCTTCTCCGAGTTTTTGAGCATCGGTGAATTCATCGAAAAGCTCTATTGATTTTAAGGCAGGACAAACCGATTGTGCAGTTTTAGTAAGCGCTCCAACCGTTGTTCTTTCCGGGACCAAAACAGCCAGATCGCGATGTGTTTCGGGAAAAGGCGAGAGTTTTTGATAGGGTTTATGCGTTTCTTGGGTTGCCTTGAGGAGCGGAAGAAGGTCTATTTCTGCAAAGGCCAGGGCGCCTTTTCTGATGGGGTTTTTTTGTGGATGGAGGACAAAAACAGATCCAAGAAATACGCCTTGCTTGGTCCGTATGTCAGCGGTTTTGGCCGGATGGGCATAGCAAAGAGGTTCTTTACTTTCTTCATAGGAAACCGTGATTCCCAAGAGAGACCAGATGCGTGATAAATCGTCTTTTATCTGATAAAAAAGATCGTTTTCAGCTCCGTTCATCACCGCTCTCAAGAGCGCTAGACGAGGGATTTCTGTTGGAAGTGGTTTGGCGGGCGGAAAAAAAACTTTTCCTATTTCAAAAAGTGCTAAAGACTTATGCGTTCGTAATTCGGACTCGAGAGATCCAATAAGGTTAGACAGGAGCGTTCGTCGTAATTGGGCATGGTCTCCTGAGAGAGGATTTTTGATCGTTACGGCCTGATCGTTTTCTAAGAGCTCGTTATCGCTTTCCGGGACAAAGGCATAGTTTTGTGTTTCCAAGTAGTCACGGACACTCAAGACATCGCGAAGAGTCCATTCAAGGTCTCGAAGATGATTGCGGTGAGGTGGGGTGAGGTTTATGTCCGGCAGGATAGAGGGAATATTATCAAACCCTTCCAAACGGACGACTTCCTCCATAAGATCTTCGGCGATGGCTACATCTTTTGTGGCCCGAAAGGTCGGGACGGTGACTTCAAGTCCGGCATCAGAGGCCTCAACTTCGAAGTCGAGAGATTCAAGTTTTTGTTGGATGTTTTTATCCGAGAGATCCAGTCCGGATCGAGCACGGATACGATCAGGGTCCAGCGTGATCTGGACGGTTTTCTGGGGGTGTGGATATTGATCAGATACCGGACCAGAAATAGAGCCTTCTGTGACCTGAAGCGCGAGCTCTGTCGCGCGCATAAGAGCTCTGTGACAGATTTCTGGGTCGAGCGATTTTTCATACCGCATAGAACTGTCAGAGCGTAAGCCCAAACGACTGGATGTTTTTCGGACGGCAACCGGGTCCCAGTTGGCACACTCAAAGATAATATTTTGCGTTTCTTGGGTTACGCCAGAGTCGAGTCCTCCCATGATCCCGGCAATAGAAAGCGGTCCTTTTTCATCGGAAACAACGGTATCTTCCGGAGTCAGTTCATATTCTTCTCCATCAAGAGCAAGGAGCACCTCTCCTTTTTTGGCCTGACGAACAGTGATCACCCCTTGAACTTTATCCGCATCAAAAACATGCATGGGTTGCCCGAGCTCAAGAAGCACGAGATTCGTAATATCAACCACATTGCTAATCGATCGAATATCAAGATTTTCGAGCCGAGCCATCGTTTCAAAAGAAGAGGGCTGAATGTTAACGGAGTTCAGTGGCACGGCACAAAAACGTCGACAAACATCGGTTTGTAGATCAACTTTTACCAAAGCGCCTTCTAAAGGAAGATTTACCTGCGGGCTTATCAGTTCTTTCTTTCTTTCAAAAATGGCACTCAGCTCACGAGCAAATCCTTCGTGCCCCATAAGGTCTGGTCGATGAGTAAGACTTTTGTTATCAATATCAAAGAGCGTATCACCAAGAGGTTGAATAATTTTGCTGAGCGGTTCTCCCAGTTTAGTATTTTCAGGAAATCGAAGAATCCCTTCGTTTTTCATGCCTAATTCTTGGTTGTCCGTAATCATCCCTTCTGAGGCAACGCCTCGAATATCATTCGATTTAATAACTATCCCTGAAGCTAATTTAGCTCCTGCAATGGCAATCGGAAGAATCTCGCCGACAGCAACTTCGTGAACCTTTCCAAAAATAATTTGCTTTGTGCCGAGAGCGCCCAAATCAAACTGAGCGACCGATAACTTTTCTGAATCAGGATGAGGTTTTCTGCTTACAAGTTTCCCCGTGTAGACCTTATAAAAGAAGCTTTGAACCGAAATAACTTCTTCTAGTTCGGCCGTATGAAGCGTGATTTTTTCACCGACATCTTCGGGAGCAATTCCCGTAAGATCTACCACTTCCGCAAGCCATTGATAGGAGAGTTTCATTTACAAAAGATCTTTAAGAGGGATTCCCAGTTCTGACTCTAACACAGCGGGAAGTTTCCAAATACCGCCTTTTTCAGCCTCAATACCCGTGATGCCAAGTTCTTCACGAGAGCAGATCATGCCTCGGCTTTCGACACCCCTGATTTCTCGCGCTCCGATTTCGAAGTCTTCAGAAAGCTTGGTTCCAACCGTCGCGACCGCGACGACATCCCCTTCTTCAAGATTCAGACCTCCACAGAGGATTTGTTCTTCTGTTTTATTGCCCAAGAGGGTTTTTGTCACACGAACCTTGGTCATCTTGGGGTCAGGATGTGAGGCCAGAGCTATAACTTTACCGATAACAATACGTTCATCAATTTGCTTGAGAGTTTCTGTCTCTTCAGGGGTGAGAGAGAGAAGCTCAGGGATCGTGATCGATTCGCACGCACATTCACAGTGACCACCACAACCATCCTTTTTTTTGCCGAAAAGCCAAGAAAAAATATTCATAGAAAAGAAACTAAAAAATTCAAAACAAGCGTACTGATACGGGGAAAAAAAGAAAGTTGGACATTTTGCTCCCCCTCCCTAGAATCATTTCATATTTTTGGCCTATTATTATGCCACAGAGCATGTCGTGTTTTTTCCGATGGCTTTCACTCACCTTCTGCGGATTTTTTCCGTCTGTTGTTTTTGCGAGTGAGGTCTCTCAGATTCACGAGACCATGGCAATCTCATCTTCTTTGAGCTTCGTGGCCTTGGCTATCTTTGCCATTGCCTTCGTCCTTATTATTTTTGAGCCTTTCGAAAAGTCAGTTATTGCGCTTATGGGAGGGATTCTCATGATTCTCACGGGTGTTTTGACCGCGCAGGAAGCTATTGCTGTTATAGAATTTGAAACGATTCTGCTTCTTTTGGGCATGATGCTGTTGGTTCATATGGCCTCCGAAAGCGGGATTCTTTCGTGGCTTAATGTCCGGATTGCTGAATTCACAAGAGGAAGTCCTCTCGCGATTTTTTTACTATTTTCTGTTATCACCGGCGTATTTTCAGCCTTTTTGGATAATGTGACGACGGTGATTTTGATCGTGCCTTTGACGATAGAGCTTTTGAGAGGGATGGGGAGAGACCCGAAGCCATACATCTTTGCGGAGATTATTTTTTCCAACATCGGAGGGGCTTTGACGCTCGTAGGAGACCCTCCAAACATCATTATTGGTGGGGCAACCGGGTTTAGTTTTCTCGATTTTGTTCTCAATCTGTGGATTCCGATTTCACTGACGGCGGTCACTTTTTTGGCGATTATGTTATTTCGAAAAAGAAAAGACTTTAAATCCTTGTCGGGAAGTTTGATAGAGCTCCATTTGGCCGCTCTCTTGATTGAGAAAATCAAACATAAATTTTTGAAAACCACCCTCCACAGAGGGTTTGTCATTAATGTTCTTATTATTTTAAGTCTCACGATTCTCGGATTTTTTCTTCAGGAAGTCATTCATATTCCGGCCTTTGTAATGGCCTTTACGGGAGCTGTTTTACTGGCCATTGTTTCTTCGCGACAAATCGACATTCATCATGCTTTTGGATCGGTTGAATGGTCAACGCTCTTTTTCTTTGCAGGACTGTTTATCATGGTAGGAGCCGTTGAAAAAACAGGAATTCTGGATGTTTTGAGCGACTGGATGGTTAACAGTACAGATAACCTGCTCTACCTAGCCCTGCTTATTTTGTGGATTTCCGGGATAGTTTCTATGATTCTCGATAACATTCCTTTTGTGACGGTTATGATTCCTGTGATTTTTGGAATTCAGACCCAAATGCCAGGGGTAGATACCGAAATTCTTTGGTGGTCTCTTTCTCTGGGGGCTTGTTTGGGAGGAAATGGAACGCTGGTCGGAGCTTCGGCTAATGTTGTAGCAGGCAACCTGGCCCAAAAACATGGCGTAAAAGTGACGTTTTTGGAATATACAAAGTTCGCACTTCCTTTCACAATTCTTTCCTTGGTCATCTGTAGTGGATATCTTTATTTTGTAGTCTAAATATCATGGTGAACGATGTCGATCGACTTTCAAAATTGCTTCGTGAGTTGGAGGCAGATACGGGGACTAGTAGTACCTGCAATACGGTTCTTGTAACCCTACAAAAAGCCATGGATCGACTGCAGGTTTCTGACGGGGAAGCTTTCTACGCGGAGCTTTGCAAGCTCACACAAATACTCTCAGAAACCAAACCTCAATTTGGGATTCTTAAATATTATTTTAAAAAGCTCAAAGCAGATTGCCACCGAGTGAAAGAGGATGAAGATTGGCGGGAAAAAGTACACCAAGCACTGGCCGATCTCCATGAAAATGCACGAAGCCAACGAGAGCGACTCCTTCAAAACGCAACGTCGATTGAGGTGAAAAATAAAACCATCTTGATTCATGATCACAGTCATACGGTTCATGATGTCTTGATTGCTTTTAAGCGGGCGCATAAAAAATTCAATGTGATTATCGCCGAACAGGATGTCGAAAAAACCAATCAAAATATAGAAGTGCTTCATGCGGCAGAGATTCCGTTTCAGGTGATTCCTGATTACATGCTCTCTCATATTCAAGCCAATGTAGACATGGTTTTCTTTGGAGGACTGACTCTCAAGGACTCTATGAATTTCGTCATGGATCCGGGGACCTATGGCGTCATATCTCAGTTTCAAACCATGAAAATCCCGGTTTATATGTTTATGAATACCGCCAAATTTAGTCTGTGGAAATCAAAGCCTCGTGGGGAAATTTTCTTTCATGCGCATAAGCGATCGCATCACGCGAAGGCCATAGAATATGACCGTATTAAATATTCACACGACCGAGTTCCCGCCAATCTTTTTCATAAAATAATTACCAATAAAGGCCCCTTAACCCCCACACAGTTAAAAAAGACCTTTGAAGTTTTATATAAAGCAGCCGCCTAAATTTTTAAACAAAGATTTCCAAACTGCTTTCAGTCACCACCCCACAGTGTTCCCACTGACAAGCATCTTGTCCATCAACCGTAACCACGGTCCAGTTGTCGGTAAGGGTTTTTACCTGTGGATTTCCCATCGTCACAATCGGCTCAATCGCCAGAACCATTCCCCGGAGTAATCGCTGGCCTTTGCCGGGAATGCCGTAATTATAAACATGTGGATCTTCGTGCAGTGCGCGTCCTAAGCCATGGCCGGTATATTCTTTGCAGATGCTGTATCCATGAGACACAATATGTTTTTCAATAGCGGCTCCAATATCGCCAATATGATTTCCAATTTTGGCCGCCTGGCATCCTTTTTGAAGCGCTTCGCGAACAACGCGAGAAAAAGTAGCACGTTCTGGATTTGTTTTGTCACCGCCAACAATAACCGAAAAGGCAGCATCGGCGTGAAACCCTTTCCAGAGGACTCCACAATCTATACAAAGAAGGTCCCCGGATTGAGGAATCCTGTCGTCGGGAATCCCGTGGACCACTTCACTATTGATCATAGTGCACAGGGTCGCAGGGAACCCCTGGTAACCTTTAAAAGAAGGTTCCGCTCCAGCGTCTCGAATGACGCTTTCGGCAATATGATCCAGCTCTAAAAGAGAAAGTCCTTTTGGGATTTCTTGTTTTAATCGTGCTTGTACCGACTTCAAAATCACCGCAGCTTCACGCATGAGGGCGAGTTCTCGATCGGTTTTTAAGACGATATTCATGGGGCGAGCTTAGCAGGTTGCGAGTTTCTCTTCAATCTCTCGGTCTACTTCTTCAACACTTTGAGAACCATTGACCTGGTCAAGTTTTCCCGCGGTCTTCCAGAGATCGAGCAAGGGTTGAGTGTGGGTATGAAAATTTTGAAGTCGTTTCTTAATAGTATCCATATTGTCATCCGGACGGCCTTCTATTTCGGCTCGTTTGAGCATGCGCTCAATGACGATTTCTTCTGGGACCTCAAGCTGAATGACGTGAAAATTACGTCCCAGACGCTCCAAAAGCGCTTCAAGACTTTGTCGTTGAGGTTCTGAGCGAGGGATGCCATCGAATAAAATAGGATGCGGCCCTTCTATTTTACTGACAAAATCTTCCACAATATCCATCACAATTTCATTGGGAACAAGATCTCCACGTTCGGTAATGTCTTTGACCTGTCGCCCGAGATCAGAATCTTCAGTCGCCATAGCCCGCAGGGCTTTGCCGGTTTCAAAAATTTGATAATGATGGCGCTCCGCCAAGACTTTGGCCTGCGTGCCTTTGCCTGAACCCTGAATACCGATGAGAATAAGATCTTTCATGTGATTTAATTATCAGTCGCAGAATACTGATAAATGCTCTTGGTGCAAGCACTAGCACTGGTCCCAGATAAAGCGAAACCACGTGCGATAGCTTTCGGCTAAGCCTTCTTCCCCTCAATCAACTTCTCAAACTCCAGCTTAAACGTCTCGACGTCTTTGAACTTTTTGTACACAGAAGCAAAGCGAATGAAGGCAATCTCATCGAGCGATCGGAGCATGTCACTGATATCTTCACCAATGGTGGTGGCGCTGACAGCGCTGCCACCTTTGCCCCATCGGTCTTCGAGTTCAGAGAGTTTCTCGCGAATTTTTTCGAGTGAAATGGGCCGTTTCGCGCAAGCCGTTAAGATTCCTTTTTCAAGTTTTTCTCGATCATAAGGCTCAAGTGTGCCATCGCGTTTTTCAACCATGAGGTTGGTCGTTTGCGCGCGTTCAAACGTGGTAAATCTAAATTCACATTTTTCACATTCTCGTCGGCGACGAATAGAACTCCCCCCGTCTGTAACGCGAGAATCAATCACTTTTGAGTTTTCGTGGTTGCAACTGGGACAATACATACGTCAATTATCAATGAACAATCAAGAATGAGCAATATTAATTATAATCTCTGAGGGTGCGGCGTGCGGTCTTTTCCATGGATCGCTCTCGTAACACTTGGCGTTTTTCATGACTTTTGCGCCCTCGGACCACGGCGATCGCACATTTGATATGCCGTCCCAGCGTAAAAATTTTTGTGGGCGCCAATGTCGTTCCTTTTTCGTTGAGCTTGCGTTCGATTTTTTCGAGTTCTTTTTTATTGAGCAGTAGTTTTTTCGGGCGATCCTTGGGTTGGATTTCAGAAGAATTTCTATAGGGACTGATCTGAAAATTTTCTAACCAAGCTTCCCCGTCATGCAGACGGACCCAGGAACTTTTGAGGTTCGCATTTTTCCCACGCAGAGACTTCACCTCCCACCCTTCCAAAAGCATACCGGCTTCAAAGGTGTCGAGAGTTTCATAGTCAAAACGAACGCGCTTGTTTTCAAGCAAAATCATGGCAGATTCAAGGATAGGCCTTCGGGGTCAAAAGTTCAAATTTCGGGCCTCTTCTAAGCGTTTCATTTTTTCATCCGCTTTCCAAAGAGGTTCGAGAAAATTTTGAAAATCACGCAGGGCGACTTCCGACGAAACATGATCACCATAAAGATTTTCGATACGAAGTTGCCAAGAGAGGACGAGTTGATTCTCTTCCGTCGTAAACGGCTGGTTGGTCATTTTCTGCGATAACAAATTTCGAAGGTCTTCGGGGAGAAGGAGTAAGTGTTCCTGGGTTACCTGTTCCTTTAGAGAGTCCCAAAAAGCTAATACAAAGCCCACAAAAGCCTGTTCCCGGCTAAAGGTGACCGTGGCAGCTTCTCGTTCTCGTTTGATGCGTGGGGGCTTGTGCGTACGGGTACAATATTTTTTAAATTCTTCTTCGATGACAGACTTAGATCGTTTAAGACGGTTCGAAATTTTACTCAAAAAGTCATCAATTTCGATCGGCCGGTCAATGCATTTGAGGAAAAAGAAGAAATGGTCGAGGAATTTTTTTTCTCCTTCGATCGTGTCATTAATAAATTTTTCAGAAAATTTCTGGAATAAGAAAGCCAGCGCACTGGGCGCTTTTTCCACCAGTGTTTTGAGTTCGTCGGGACTGTTTTGGGCGAGTTCATCGACATCTTTGCCGCCGACAATCTCAATGATGGAAGGATTAAGTCCGAGTTTGAGGGTCATTTCAACGCCGCGAAGCGTGGCTTTTTTTCCGGCAAGATCCGAGTCAAAGGCGAGGTGAACATTCTTTGTCAGTCGTTTGACCTGTCTCAAGTGTTCTTCCGTCAGAGAGGTTCCACAGGTCGCCACGGTTTCGGGAAAACCCTGTTCGTGCATCGTGATCACGTCAAAGTTTCCTTCGACCAAGATAACTTTGTCTTTTTCCTGAATAATTTTACGAGCCCGATCCAGACCAAAAAGCGTTGAAGATTTGTGGTAGACCGGGTTTTCTGGAGAGTTGATATATTTAGCGGTGCCATCTTTGCCCGAGAGATCGCGTCCAGAAAAAGCGATGATTTTTCCTTCGCGTGGTTCGCAGATAGGAATCATAAGCCGCTGTCGGAATCGATCCCGCATAGATTTATCGCCAAACTCTCGTTCAAAAGCGACGCCAGAGTCTTGAATTTGGGATTCATTAAACCCCGATTCAAGCAATGTTTTGGTCAAGCCCTGGGCTGCATTGCCCGCATATCCGAGGTGCCAACGGGCCGCTATTTCATCGGTGATGCCTCTTTTGTGTAAATATTCACGAGCTGTTTCAGTACTTTTTAGATTTTTTTCAAGATACTTTTGTGCTTCTGCGTGCAGATCATAAAGATCCTTTTTCTTTTCTTTCGAAGGGCCAGATTTGTGGGAAAAGCTTTCGGGGATTTCCACGCCAGCTACATCCGCCAACATTTCAACGGCTTCGCGAAAGCTTACATTTTCTATTTTTTCTAAAAAAGAGATGGCATCGCCGCCTTCAGAGTTTCCGAAGTCATACCAAAACTGTTTATCGGGAGAGACGCAAAAGCTCGGTGTGCGCTCATTTCGAAAAGGCGAGCGACACATGTAGTTCTTCCCGGACTTCTTGAGTTCGGCGTATTTGCGGATCAGGTCGACAATATCGACACGATCTTTTAAATCTTCAAGAAATCGATCGTTCATGGACGGAAGGAGGAAATAAAAAGCTCTTTGGAGATAAGCCGAGTTTTGTCGAGGGTCGTCATTTATCTGATTCCCGCTTAGAGCGGGATGTCATCGGCCGGAGGAAAATAAGATCAAAAGGGGAAAGACACCCCTCCCAAATTTTCCGCCACCGGCTTCTCCACTCAAAGGGTTTAGCATTATGCAGTCTTGAGAAAGCATAAACCGGGAGCATCACCTCCCGAATATTTCACCGGAGCCCCGAAGGGACGTATAATTTCTGCGCCACTTTCCTTCCGCTCGCTTTACAACGAGCGTCATCGACCGTGAGTCGTTTTGATGTCTTTCGCGCGGCTCGGACTTTCCTTCTCCCGCCGTTGGCGGGAGACGACAACCTTTCCAAAGAGCTCCTCTTGTTTATCAAAAAAAAGCTCTGAGGGGAAGCTTTTCTTGCTCTTTCGAGTGTTTTTCGCTATTGAAAGGAGTATGAAAGTGTTGTTACTAGGGTCCTCTGGATTACTCGGATCTGAATTTCTAAAAATTTTAGAAGCTCAGGAGGAGATTGAATACGTAGCGCCGAGTCACAGAGAACTCGATGTGATGGATTTTGAAGCCGTAGATCGTTTTTTGGCGCACGAGTACTTTGATCGAGTCTTATACTGTATTGCGTATACCCAGGTTGATCGAGCAGAAATAGAGCAAGGACAGTGCGAACAGCTCAATGTTGACGCTCTCAAAAACATCATCGCCCATCGGCGACCGGTGATTCATTTTTCGACGGACTATGTATTTGATGCCCCCAAGGATCTGGCGATTCCAGAGAATTATCCAAGACAGCCGCTGAATTTTTATGGGCAGAGCAAGGTCCAGGCAGAGGAACTGCTCGAAGTCTCAAAAAATCCTTTTTGGAATATCAGAACATCTTGGCTGTTTGGGGCCGAGCGAGAAAATTTTGTCAGTCGGATTCTTAAGATTGCTCGCACGCAAGACAGTATTCCTGTCGTCACGGATCAAATAGGCCGTCCTACCTATGTTAAAGACTTGGCGGCGTTTGTGTTTGAGCATTTTGTCAAAAAAGAACAGCCCATCGGAACCTATCACCTTCAAAACAGTGGAGAGCCTGTGTCACGGGCTGATTTTGCCGCGTTCTTGCTCGATAAGATGAATTGGATGGGGGAACTGCAGAGAGTGCCTTACGAGCAGTTTAGTGAGCGGGCCGTGCGACCTAAGAATTCCATGCTTCAAAATACAAAACTCCCCTTTGAAATGAGGGACTGGAAAGAAGCGACCGAAGCGTATTTAGCGCTTCCGACTACCGTCGATCAATAACCGTTCGGGGGACAGAAATAATTTCGTTTCCGAACAGATCTTCAAGACCGGCCAGTTCGAGAGAAAAGCGTTCCTCTGGTTGATATTCTCTTTGCCAAAAAACAAGCAGCAGCGTGCGTTGATCGTCTAGAAGTTTGACGCCCGAATGGATGGGGGTTTCGTCAATGACGGGCACGGAATGCTGTAGATCTTTGAGTGTCGCCGCGAACTTAGGCGTGAGGCGACTCGCTTCATTGAGGTGAACTTCTATCACCATCGGTTGGAGTGTCGGGTCTTCGTGTGCAAAAGCAAGAAGTTCTTGTTGGATATCGGGAGACACGCTTTCAGAAGTAATAATTTCATGGAGCGTTATAAAAGGCGGCAGAGTGTCGGGAGCCACTTCCCAGTGAAGATTGAGACGATCTTGTCCGTTCCATCGGTCATCAAAGGTTCCTACGTTTTCACGGGTATTAAAATTCGCTTCTTGAAATGTTTTTTGAGGAAATAATGTAATGCCGACATCGGTTCGATATTGTTGGCCTCGGGGACGAAAGAACGAAAGAAATCGAAAGTCCCCCTGAAAGGAGTAATCCCATTCGCGAGTAAGCATTTCTCCTGGCTGCAAAGTCGCCTCCACAAAGGTGGGTTGTTCGGAGAGTGCATCTGGGAATTTAACCGCAAAAACACCTTTCCAAGCCTGAGAGAGCGGTTCAGAAAATCCTCCTTGGTGCCGGACTTCCAGCTGGGCACGAAGTTTCCAAGACTCAGGGCTTTCTTCGCGAAGCGTCAGGCGAAGCGTTTTGTCGAGATAGCGCGAACTTTTGGCACCTCCAAGATTCCATTCGGTAAGAGAAAAGTCCGTGGACTTCGGGCCGTAGGATCCAGATATGTTCGATTCATACACTGATCCCTGCAGCGTTTTTTGCTGAAGATGACGGGTCAAAACAGGCCATCGATGCGGGGAGAAAAGCGCTTTCCAAAATATTTTTTTTCCGAGTTTGGCCATCGAAACTTTGCGTTCAGCGAGGGCCTCTTCGTTGTGTCGATCGACATTCGCGACCGCGCGAGTGAGTTGGGCAAAGACATTTTGGTCCGTGAATATTTGATCCTCGAGCCTCACCGGGCCCACAATCGATAACACGTCTTCGAGCAGCGCTAAATCGACCAAGAGCGTTTGTGCAATATTCTGATCGGTTATCTTCTCATAGGCCGTTTCAAAGGCTTCGCTACAAGCAGATAGATCCGCCTCCGTGCCGAGATCCCAAAAAAACTGATCTTTGGCAATGCGATCCAGAGGCGCCGGGGCCGGCCCCAGGGGATGATCAGCCAGGGCGTAAACATTCGTAAGTTTGAAGTGCGGCCACACGCCACGCACTTCCCCAAACGCCGACACAAACCCTCCACACGGCCGCGCTTCGGCTTCATTGGTAAAGATAACCAGTGTTTTTCCAAACAGAAAACGCGGCGTAAAAAATCCTCGCACCGGCCACAGGCAGAAAAGGAGATACAAGATGATCACGCTCAATCCGCCCCAAACCCAATACCGTCGCTGCACATTCATACAAAAAGTATCATATTCACTAATTCACAAACTTACAAATTTATAGGTTACCGTACCACATCCATACTCTCAAACCCCGGCGGCGGTAACTCACTCGCCTTCCCATCGATACGGATTACGAACGAGGCGTCATTATCATCGAGACAGTTATTGCCATCTGGTTTAAAGCAGGTATGCCCCAGAATAGGTTTGTACTGTCGAATAAAGTGCAGATCAAACCGTTGCGCGACAGCTCTTGGCGTTAGACCAAGGCCTAAATCTCCTACATTTGGATTGACTGTATTACCCCACGGCGTTCCGAATCCATTGGCTTCATCGTTATCCAGCGGCGCACGGCCCCCTCCTAATGTATTTTGAGTAAAGAGCGTGCCTTCAAGAAGCAATTGTTTGGTACTGCCGGTAGGATCTTTGATATTGACCCCATCATCACTCGTGAGCAAGGCTCCTTCAGCAAAATAGGTCCCGACCAAATGCTGTACATTAGAATGAACTAAAATATTTCCCTGGCCAGCGGTGTAGGTCGTTTGGGGGAGGGTCGTGACGACCATTATCCCGAGAGAATCTGTTTCAGGATCATCATACGAAATATTTCCCTTAATGATGAGGTTTCCATTTTGAACCACCAGCGTCTTTCTTCCCGAGATGATTATATCGTTCTCAAGGGTAACATTACCTTGTACAACTCGAACTCCATTTAGAGGAAACGTAAGTGGGGTGGTGTTGTTGAATGTTTGATCTTCCGTGAGGGGCGTATTCCCCCGCATCAGACGAATAGCATTTTCATTGATCGTCTCTCGAATATCACGAACATGAGACCCTCCGACATTGGTTGCACTTTGAAATTGGGATATGTAGATCGTTTGATCATGCAGGACATGCCCTTCGATATCCGCTCCAAAACTTTCGACGGGATCGGCCCCCACGCCCTCCGAAGGACTGAGATATTGCACTGAAGCGTTTCCACAACTGTTGTGGTCATAGCTCACGCGGGTGAACAAGGCGAGTTGGTCCTCGCCGTCGGTATCTAAATCAGGAACCGTTCCCGTGGCACGTGTGCCATCGAGGCCAAAAAAAGGCTTGAGAATAAGGTCGAATTTTAAAATATCTTCAAATTCTGTGGTACTGCTCCAAAAAGAATTGGCATCACTTGAAGCCGGATCCCCGGCTTCTTCATCAGGGAACAGAAGGCGTTCGGCGGCGTTCAAGAGCATACGTCCGGACTGAAGCAGTGGATCGGGTGGCGGAACAGCTTCGGGGAGAACCTCTGTGCCGCCCACGTGTGTTCGGATATACTTCAATTGGCCCTTTTGAACATTATCAGGGATTAACTCTGTCGGGACCATATCCTCGTCCAGAAGAACCGTTTTCGGGATACCACCCCCAAAGAGCTCCACCGAAAGATTGGAAAAAGGCGATCCCTGAGCGGTCACATCATTTCCGTGGGGAAGATACTTCATCTTCATGTTTACGGGCTGATCAAGCGCGAATTTTTGACTGGAGTCCACTGGTTCCGTTTTGAATTCCAAGAGGGGGGAAAATTGAACAACGACGTCTTCTTCAATGACCGTTGTGGGGAGCGCTAGATCAATATCTCCGTGTACATCTTTGGACGGAAAAGAAAGTGTCAGATTCAACGGGTACGGCACCTGTTGAACGCCTCCATTATTCATACGTTGGAGCGTCGGAACATTGGAAAAGAGCGAAAGAGAGAAGTGGTCCTGATCAAAAAAGCTCTCCGGGGTGCTGAAGGGGTCCTGTGCGAGTCGAATGGTATCAAGAGATACCCATCCAGATTGATTGGTCAGGTCCGGACCACAATAGGGCACGGTTTCACATCCGGCAAAGTACAAAGCGGTTCGGGTATTGTTGGCCCCCTCATTGGCATCGCCTTCAAGAGGTCCCGTGTTGGAGCAAATTTTTATATTTTGGAGAAGCGTTTCATCGACGACGTAGCGTTCTTCGTTGCCGCTAGCATCTCGAAGAATAAATTCAGAAGAACAGGCTGTTCCGTTATCGGCAGCATTCTGAATGTCCTCCTCACTACAAATACTGGTCATTAAATTGGCTTCAGAGGTAGCAGAATCGGGGTCGGAGGGGTGAACATTTACGGTATGGGTGAGACTTCCTGAGTTAGGGGGATCTTCAAACATAGGCAGCGTAGTGCCCAATGGATTCGTAAGGGGCACGTTGCTTCGATCTCGTGCCTCTACCGAGAAGGAGTATTTTCCCGCCGTTTGGAGACAGGGGGTGTGTTCATCAATTCCGAACCCAACACGAAGGCCGTGTGCGAAATCAAACATATTCGTACCCCCCAGATCGAGAAGGGGGACCTGGAGAGAACAGGTGCTGCTAGCCGCAGGTATTCCTGGTGTACAGGCGGTTCCCGTAAGATTTGTATTGTCCCAGAGAGTATTAAAGCACATAAAAGGTCCGGCGGAACCATCCGCGGGAGCGCTGTAGTCAACATTTAAAACCATTTTTTGAGGACAGGAAGAGTCGTCATAAAGGCATTCAGTAATGGTTATAGAGGAGGTTTTATTCCCCGAATCATAGGCATAAAAAAGATTGGCCGATTCAGCGCTGCCTACAGAAGCACTAATCACATCTCGATACAACCACTGAAAGCTATACTCTCCCGGAGAGGTCAGACAAATGTCATCCTTGGTAAGAATCGAAGGGGCCAGAGAAGGCAGTCCGTCTTCATCAAAAGTACCTTCTTGATCTTGTTGATAGTTAACATTAATCCGAACCGTACAGGTGCTACCATTACTTACATCAGCTGCACATTCGTCTGTTTGGTCCGCACTTTCAACACGAGCCAAATTGAAACAAGAAAAATCAGTGACAGAGGTAGCGGCCGTATAGGTAATCTCCAAAACAGTTTTTTCCGGACAGGAAATCCCGGGACTACAACTCGCCCAGGCCATCTCAACCGAGCCCAGAAGGCCGACCAGAAGCCCCACGCCGAAGACGCCGATAAATTTTTGAGCCATGTGTTTTTGTGTTTGTCGTGATTATGACACGAAAAAAATAACCCGACAAGCGCTTGCATCCCCCCGCAGGCTTCTTATACTGCTTCTCGATCAAAGACCCCAGATCATTCACCCCTTCACCCCATGGCCGCTTCGGTTTCAGTTATTATTCCTTTTCGCAATCAATCGGCATATTTGCCGGATGTTTTGGCGAGTATTGAAGCGCAAACGATGCGGGTGGGAGAAGTGATTCTCGTGAATGATGATTCGACCGAGCCCAATATCCGACGAACGCTGCGGACGATCGTAGCCCCTCATGCCAATGTGAAAATTTTTCACCAGAAAAGAAGTAAGGGCGTGGGCGCCTCACGTAATTTTGGCGCGGAAAAAGCCAAAGGAAAATTTATTTTGTTTTTGGATGCGGATGATCGACTGGATCCGACTTTTGTTGAAAAAACAGTTCTCAAGCTTAAAAAAAATCCGCTTCTTTCCTTTGTCTACACGCACACGCGTTGTTTTGGGAAATCGGAACAAATCATGAAGGCGCCTGAATACAACCTGTATGACCTGCTTCGAGAATGTAAAATTCCATCGTGCGCACTGATTCGACGAAAAGATTTTGAGGCTGTCGGTGGATTTGATCCTCAAATTAAAGCTTTTGAATCCCCTTCGTGGGATCTTTGGATCAAAATGGGTCGGAAACATTTTTACGGGGGTCTTTTCCCCGAGCCATTGTTTCATTATCGCGTAGCGGAAAATAAAAGAGCTTTGTTGCGAGAAAAGCATGTATCTGAGGCCAAGAAATTATTACGACAACGTCATCGATCACTCTTTTACTTTTGGAATCGATGGCATTTACGATGTCAGTGGGGCGGGCAGCCACAACCCGGCGCTTCAACGATGGATGCGCTCAAGCGTCCGGAATGGGTCCAGCGTTTAGCGGCGCGAGGACTCACCGATCCCCATGCTTGGAGAAAACATACTGGGCGATGTTTGGTCTTATTAATTCCAACTTCGTGGCGGAAAATTTTTAATAAGCTCTGGGGCGGAAAACTTTTTTCCGAGCAGCACGCGATGGCGGATTATTTTCCCAAAGCCAAAGAAGATGATTTAGGGGAAACCGCGTGGGAACAAGATGGCGCGCCTGAGCTTCCCCGGAAAAGTATTCTCTTTTTTCTTCCCGAACACGAAGATCCTGATACGCATAAATTTGTTCTGACGCTTTTACGTCATCTCGCGCCAGAGTTTCGATTTTTGTGCATGAGCACTTCGGGAGACTATCCGAAATATCTTCAGGATTATGCAGAGCGAGCGGAGGTGTATCATTTGCCGCACTTGTGGGAAACCGAAGAGGAGCGAAAAGCGTTTCTCATCGAAAAAATAGAAACCCATCGGGTTGAGCAGGTCTTTTTACTCGAAAACTTCTTGGGCTTTCACATGATCCCCGAGCTGCGAAAACGCTTTCCCGAAATGGGACTTTCGACGATTTTGCATGGATGGAATCGTCAGGAAGATTTTTCACGATTGGCCGCGTTGTATGTACCGTTCTTGGAATATGTCATCTGTACGTCGGCTTCTATGAAAAAGCACTTTGGAACGTTGATTGACGTTGAGCATCATCCCAAAATTGTTGAGCTTCCACATGTGCCGGATAGTTTTCACCTCGAACAAGAAGAACAAAATTACAAACCGTTACCGGTCCTGCGAAAATCGGATCCCGACCAAAAAAATATTGTTTTCACGGGACATTTTGAACACAAAGCACATGCTCCATTCTTTTTAGACATTGCACGATTTGCGTTGCAGCATTTAGAGTTGGAAGACTATCGATTTTATCTCTTCGGAGAAGGCCAGCACTCTCGAAAACTGCGCCGACAAGCACAAGAAATCAACGAGTCTTTGGGACGGGAAATGGTTTTTGTACAGCCCCAACCTTCCCACATGACACGTGTGTGGCAGGGCGGGGATTTATGCGTACATCTTTCCTACCGAAAGGGCGGAAGCTTGGCGCTTTTAGAAGCTATTTTTGGAGGGGTTCGGGTTTGTGCCTGGGAGGACAAACTTTTTTCAGAGCTCTTACCTCAGAATCATTTTTACCCCGTTCCAAAAAAATCAAAATACCCGCTTGAGGCTTTTATGCAGCGTATTTTTGCAGCCACCTCTGAGCCCTTGTCAGAGTCCGTCAAGCAGTCGATGAAGTCTTGGGTTCGAGAAGAATTTAGACTGAGTTATTGTTTGGAGCAGTACCGACAAATTTTTTATCGAAGAGATCCGGAGGCTTTCACGGATCAGCAGCCGTTGGAGTTGATTTTCATGTCCAAAAACCATACCGTGTAGGGTGTGAAAAAAACAATATTGGCTTTCATGGGTCTTGTGATGTGGTCCTCTGCATGGGCCTCGCCAGAATTAGTACAGATTGTTACGTTTGGATGGGAAGAAGACACCCGCACGTTGAGTGCGATTTCTTTGGGATCGGGGACCATCATTGGTCCGAACCTTATTTTGACGAATAAGCATGTCATCCTTAAAGACAAAACTCAGCCGGCTGATTTTATCCTGCTTTGTTTATCCGGAACCAAATCAACACACCCGGTGTCGTGTAATATTCCAGCCGGAGTGACGGCGGTTCATGAAAAGTTAGATGCCGCGCTTATTCGTCCGGTGGGAGGCGCTCGTGTATATTTTTCGGAGATTCAAAACCCCGTACAGCGATTAGAGAAGAATGATCGTGTTCGCATTGAAGGATTTCCGATCCCCGTCAAAGGAATTACGAATTTTGGAGGGACACAGACAATCGACAATATTAAGCGGTGGGCGAAAGAAGGCGGGGAGCTCAAAACGGCCGGAGATGCACTGACGATAACCCGGGGGAAAGTTCGCGGGATGGGAGAGCTTCGATCCACGGGGGGGATTTACTATATGACGGATGTGAAAGTAAATTTTGGAAATTCAGGGGGGGCGGCCTTTGATGAAAATAGAAAATTTATAGGGATTCCAACGCTTCGAGATACAAGCTATAACGCGCTTATCCTCGAGTATGAACAGCTCAAAGGTTGGATTCAGGCGAATAAACCTAAAAATCCTAACGTGTCAGAGAAACTGCTTCGAACCTATGAGGCCAAGGTAAAAAAAAGAACGGTTCCGGTTGCCACGAAGCGATCACCGAAAAAACCCAGGGCCACACGAGTTCCGCGGCGGGTCACCCGTCGGACGAGGACTCCAGAGAAAACAACGAGGGCCTCCGTGTCGAAACAATCACAACGGAAGCTTCCGAAGAGAAGGTCTGCTCGCAGAAAATATGTGACAAAAAAATCTGCGGTCACAACGACGTCTAAAGTGGCGGCTCCAACACGGAATCAAGCCTGGCGACGAGCCTATCTTCGTAATCGTGCTAAAAAACGATGAGTAAATTTGAACGCTTAGCATTTCCGTATTTTGAAGATGATAGAGGCGAAACGATTCCTTTTGAGTTGGATGATAGTTTTCCTTTTCCCGTGAAACGTGTGTATGTCATCACTGGCAACGATCAAGCGGTCCGAGGTGGCCATGCTCATCTTGTCGAAGAAGAAGTCTTTGTAGCGGTCTCAGGGTCCGTGACAGCGTTTATTAATGACGGAACGGGTGATCAAGAAATAGTCTTAGATCAAAAAAACAAAGCTTTATTTGTAAAAACACACTGTTGGCATGAGTTTTCGAACTTCTCGCCTGACTGCGTATTGCTCTGCTTTTCATCAACGCCTTATTTTCCAGGGGAAGAAAATTATGTGATGGATAAAAAAGTGTTTTTGAGCTGATAATCTAGAAATATATAATTAAATCTAAATTTTATTGCTTCAAAATATCTTTCAAGAAGGATCCTGTGTGGCTGGTTTGATGCTCAGCGACTTGTTCAGGAGTACCTTCGGCAACAATCAATCCTCCCTTGTCGCCTCCATCAGGACCAATATCAATAATATAATCACAGGATTTTACCACGTCGAGATTATGCTCAATCACGATGACGGAGTTTCCTTTGTCTACGAGTTTTTGAAGAACATTTAATAATTTTTTTACATCGGAAAAGTGCAGCCCGGTCGTCGGTTCATCTAAGATATAGATAGTACTTCCGGTGGATTTTTTCATCAGTTCGGTGGCCAGTTTCACCCGCTGAGCTTCTCCTCCGGAGAGCGTCGTGGCGCTTTGTCCTAGGTGAATATATCCCAAGCCCACTTCTTCAATAGCTTTGAGTTTGTGCTCGATATTGGGGAAGTTTTCAAAGAAAACAACGGCTTCTTCGATGGTCATCGCCAAGACATCGGCAATGGATTTTCCACGATAAGTAACTTCGAGGGTTTCGTCATTGTATCGTTTGCCGTTACAGAGTTCACAGGGAACATAGACGTCCGGCAAGAAGTGCATTTCGATCTTCTTGATTCCGTCTCCAGAACAAGCCTCACAGCGTCCGCCTTTGACATTAAACGAAAACCGACCCGCACCATAGCCTCGGATACGAGCTTCGGGAGTAGTGGAAAAAACATCTCGAATATCAGTAAATACTCCGGTATAAGTGGCAGGATTAGATCGCGGTGTTCGGCCAATCGCAGACTGATCAATCGAGATCAGTTTATCGAGTTGATCAATCCCGGTGATTTCATCGTGATCGCCGGAATGTTTTTTAGCTTTGTTAAGATCTCGAGCAAGCTTGGGAACAAGGATCTTGTTGATCAATGAACTTTTCCCGGATCCAGAAACTCCCGTTACGCCTACGAAAACACCTAAGGGAATATCGACCGTGACATCTTTCAGGTTGTTCTGTCGAGCCCCTTTGATGGTAAGTTTTCCCGTGGGACGTCGTCGTACACGGGGGATTTCAATTTTTTGGCGACCAAACAAGAAGTCTGCGGTTTCAGACTCAACGTCTTTCATGCCATCTAGACTCCCGGAGTACACGAGATTTCCTCCATGGCCTCCTGATTTGGGTCCGATTTCAATAATATGATCCGCTGATCGCATCGTATCTTCATCGTGTTCAACAACAATAACCGTATTGCCCAAATCTCGAAGATGGCGAAGTGTTTTTATGAGTCGGCCATTATCTCGTTGATGAAGACCAATAGAGGGCTCATCGAGAACATAGAGAACCCCTTGAAGCTGGGATCCGATCTGTGTGGCCAATCGAATACGCTGGGCTTCTCCTCCCGAAAGCGTATTGGCGGCACGAGAGAGAGTGAGATATCCCAAGCCCACGTTTTCCAAAAATCCCAAACGATCAGAGAGTTCTTTTTGAATCGGAAGGACGATGTCTTTTGTTTCCGGTGTGATCGGAATTTTTTTGACCCAGGCTTTGATTTCGGGAATAGACTGACTGGTAATATCGGCAATCGTTTTGCCCCCGACGAAAACATTTCTTCCATAAAGATTTAATCGTGTTCCTGCACAGGCTTGGCAGGTGGTTTCTACCATGAATTCGTTCAATTTTTTTCGGACAAAATCAGAATCCGTTTCGTTGTACCGTCGTTCGGTTTGGGCAATGATCCCTTCAAACTGTGATTGCGTTGATTTCCCCGCATAGACGCCGTGGAGTTTTACATCAAAAATCTCATCTCCAAATCCAACAAAAAGAGTTTCTAAAACTTCTTTTTTTATTTTTCCAATCGGTTCATCGAGAGAGAATTTATATTTTTTACCGATCGCTTCCAGAAGCGAAAAGTACCAGCCCTGAGCATTCGTCCCGAGAGATCCCCAGGGCAAGATTCCGCCTTCACGAATAGAAAGCCGTGGATTGATCGATATTCTTCGATCAACTTCAAGTCGATATCCCAGTCCATGACAGCTTTGGCAGGCGCCATGAGGAGAGTTGAAAGAAAAGAGTCGCGGCTCAATCGGTGGAAACGAAAACCCGGTTTCCGGGTCGGCCAAATGCTCGGAAAAAACATAATCTTTTTCTTCCTCATTGCGATACACCGTAATGACGCCTTCTCCATACTTGAGGGCCGTTTCGATCGAGTCGAGCACACGCATGCGGTCATCGTTTTTTTCTTCGAATGGTTCTCCTGAGGGAAGTTTTTTGAACTGTTTTGCATAATCCGCTTTATTCAAACGATCAACGACAATTTCAATCGAGTGTTTTTTATTCGGATCGAGCTCAATGTCTTCGTTGATCGTGAGGATTTCTCCATCAATACGAAGGCGAACAAATCCGGCTTTTTGGATGCGAGCCAAGACATGTCGATGTTCTCCTTTTTTTCCACGAACAATAGGAGCCATGATCATAAACTTTTCGCCATCATTCCATTGATTAATGGCATCCAGAATCTGACCCGGAGATTGCTTTTGAAGGGGGCGTCCATTTTCAGGATTCGTAGGGGTTCCAACTTTAGAAAACAACAGTCGCAAGTAGTCATACATCTCCGTTACGGTTCCGACGGTTGATCGAGGATTCCTGGGCGCTGTTTTTTGGTCAATAGAAATGGCGGGAGAAAGTCCTTCTATGGCATCGACTTCTGGTTTTTCTTGTAGCTGCAAAAACTGTCGTGCATAGGTAGAGAGGCTTTCGACATAGCGGCGTTGGCCTTCCGCGTAAATCGTATCAAAGGCCAAGGATGATTTCCCCGATCCAGAGACGCCCGTAATTACGGTTAATTTATCACGTGGTATTTCCACATCAATATTTTGAAGATTGTGCATGCGCGCACCACGAACTGTAATTTTCTGAGACATAAAAAAGGATAATAAATAACAAAAACTCCCCTCAGGCGGGAAGCAGTACCCGCGAAGTGTAGCGAGCAAGGGGCTAAAAGTCAAATCTGTTAAGAGAGGGAGTGAGAAATGTATTAATAAAACTAGCGGTCGAGAAATAAATTCAGCAATCGTTTCTTGGTCTCAGAAAGAGGATAGGTCTTTTCTACAAAGGCGCGCGCCTCTTGAGTAAACCGGGGAACTTCGTTGGCGTGGTCGGCAAAATAGCCGATGGTTTCAGCCAGGCTCATGGCATTCCCCGGGGGGATACGAAGCGCACAGGGAAGGGGTTCTTTTGTTTTTTCCACCAAAAATCGTTCAAACTGCTGTAAGATTTCACGGGGTCCGGTTTCGTCAAACGCTAAAACAAGCTTTCCCATAGCAAGGGCTTCGGTGGTGACCCGGCCAAAGGTTTCGGGTTCCGTGGGAAGGACGAGAATGAGGTCCATTTTTCGCATTGTTTCAAAAGGCTGGTCGACTTCATCTTGAAACATCACATTTGAAAGAGATCGTTGTTTCGCAAACGCTCGAATTTCTTTTTCGTATTGAAGAGTCTGTCGATCGCCCGCAAAAGATTGTCCCACGACGTGGAGCATGAGATCGGGGTTTCGTTCGGCGAGGAGGTCCATGGCTTCCAGGGCAAATTTTTGTCCCTTACGAGGATCTATGCGCCCCAGGATCATGATCTGTTGGACGTGTCTGGATGGTTTGGCTTCTGGGAGGATCTCAAAATCAAGACCATTCTCAACAATTTTAATTTTTTTATGATCGCGAGAAGCGATTTTTTTACGCGTATCCTCGCGAGAAGGCATGCCATTGACGACAATGGTTGTGGCTACGGTCGCCATTTTTTTGAGGAGAAATTTTGGCGTCGTGAAGTCGTGCATCATCATGATCCAGGGCGTTTTGAGTCGCCAAAATTTATGCGCAAGATAGGCAACAAAGTGCGTACGCGGCGTATTAGAAAAAATGAGTCGAGTGTTTTGTGCTTGCGCGAAGGTTTTGAGTTTTCGTGCGGCGATCAACAGTTTGATAACAGCACTCATCTTCCGAAGAATCCCACCACGAACCGAAGGAAACACAAAAGATTGAAGGGGGATCGTGTCTGGTAATTTTTCTTGATAGGATTTGAGTTTTCCTCCGACTAAAATAGGCCGAATCTGGCGTCGTTCTGAGGGGGAAAGTTTGTTGAGAAAGTCGATCAAAAAACGCTCAGATCCACCGAGGGTTTCTCCTTGATCAAGAAAAAGCGTTGAGGTTTTCATCTGCGTTCATCATCCAAAAAAATGAGCGATTTGCAATAGTATTTCGAGTAACCATCGGGCAGGGGCGCTCAAAATAGTTCCGACGATCGGAAGCGGTCCCCCAAAGGCGGCGATCATGCTTGCTCCCATAGAGAGAGGAATCAGCGGTTCAGCCACAATATTCGCGATGATGCCAATCCACGGAAACGATCCAAAATACCAGATGAGAAGCGGCGCCACCGATAGTTGGGCAGCGAAGCTTACACTCACAATGAGACGGAATCCAAAGCGTTCAGGAATCCAAAGAAGTTGTTTCTCTATCGGAGTACTCAGGAGAATGATCCCGAGGGTGGAGGCAAAGCTCAGATGAAATCCAATATCTGCACTGATCGTAGCGGGATTAAAAATTCCCATAAGGACCGCGGAAAAAAGAAGAATATTCAAGACATCTGCATTTCTCCCCAAGGCCTTACCCCATCCGGCAAGACCGCCCATCAGGGCCGCTCGGACAACCGGAGCTTCGGCGCCGGTCATCCCCACAAAAAAAACAAGCGTGAAGCCGCTTCCAAGGAAAACAGCCCGCCTTCCAAAATTTTTCAGAGCTAAAGCCGTCAACATGACCACAACGCTCACATTAAATCCAGAGACAACCAAGAGATGTTGCAGCCCCGAATTTTGAAAATCAGACTTCGTCTCTTTGGGAAGCTCATGTTTTACACCCAGGAGAATTCCCATGGCAATTGTGTGATGAGGCGAGGGAAGACTGGTATGGAGATTATGGGCAAATATTTCCCGAACATTTTCAGCCATGCGAAGCCATCCCGTCCCTCTTTCTATTATTTCGAGTGAAGAAGGATTTCTCAGAATAGTCTGAACTTGAAATCGTCGAAGATAAGCCGGGTAATCAAAGTCATCAAATTTTCGAGGACGATAAAGTTTTCCTTCGAGAGAGATTTTGTCACCAAAATGCAGTGACGAGTTAGGGTCTGTAATCAGTAAAAATATTCCATGAGCATTTTCTTGACGGACTTTTACAAAGACGCGGGTGTTTTTTTCTCGCACATCAGGAAAAGAATCAACGTGACCGACGAATGTTTTGGGCGTCCCGGTTAAAGATACAAGCGTGTCAGCCTGCTGCCATCCAAAAGCAGCGCCTTGGGTCCAGAGCATCGATCCTAAAAAAACACTGATCAGCAGTCCTAAAAAATACTGCCAGATAATACTCAAGCTGAGGATGAGAAGAAAAATTAGACCCAGAAGGCCCAGAGAAAAATGCACGTGCCCGGCTAAAAAAAATCCCGCCAGTGCGGAGAGAAAAAGCCATCGAAGTTTTTGAGAAGAGGACGTGGCCATCCTTATTTTTGTAGGCTCTTCTACAAAAAAACAAAGGATTTAATCTCGATTTAATGTTCTTAATTTAGACGTCTCTACAGGGCTTCTAAAACATCACTCAGATCATAGGGTCTTACTTCTTCGACAGGAGTTGTTTGGACTTCATCTCGATGTTTCATGACTTCCAAAAAGTTTTTTCGGTCCCGATTGTGGTAGAGAATCCCGGTATGAATCGGTTCGGCGATCTCTACTATTTTTCGTGCTGCCCAAATATCTTGTGCATCATAGTCAGGAAGCTCACGGACTTCTTTTGCTTGTTCCAACAGCCAGGGGTCGGTCATGTGTTTGTTGTAGGTTGGACAGGTTTGGAGGATTTCGATAAACGCAAACCCTTTGTGATGAAGCGCTTTACGAAAGATCTCTGTCATATGATCCGTGTCGGACGAGATCGTCCGAGCTACAAAAGAAGGGTCTTGGCTCAAAACTAAAGAAAGCGGATTGATAGATTCTTCGGGCGCTCCGTCCGGCGCAGAATTTGCTTTGCATCCTTGGGGCGTGGTACAAGAGGCTTGACCGGTTGTCAGTGCAAAATTTTGATTATCATGATGAAGAAAAAGAATCGGATAGTCACTCCGAATCGCATGGATCAAATGATTGACGCCTTCATTGAGCGTGGCGCCGTCTCCCGCCGAAGCGATGACTTTCATCTTCGGGTTGGCAATTACAGCACCTGCTGCTAAGGGCAGAACTCGACCATGCAGCCCATGAATAGTATAGCCTTCTATTTTATCAGATCCGTTTCCACTACAGCCGATATCAAAGCACATGAGAACTTCGTCGGGAGCGAACCCCTCAAGGACAAGGGCTCGCCGGAGGGCATTTTGGATGGCAAAGTTCCCGCAGCCACCACACCAGGTAATGACTTCTTCGGTCTCGTAGGCCATGTATTGGTCAGCCTTTTGAGACAATTCGCTTCCGTTAGTAGTCGGTAAGGTCATGTATTACTTTTTATATATTCCAGAACATCTTCCAGGAAAAAAGGCCTTCCATCCCATTTGAGAAGTTTGTCAGAAAAATCTTGTTTCGTAGCGTTTTCGATCATGGTTCCGAATTGCCCTAAGTAATTGCCTTCGAGCAAATGCACATTTTTATTGGTTTCAAAAAAAGCTTCAGCGGCTTTTGGTTTGAGTGGAAAAAGATACTCGTAATGAAGATAGTTGATCTTCACCTGGTCTTTTAAAATTTCTATGACGTCGAGCATCACATTGCGAGAACTTCCCCAGCCAATAAAAGAAATATCAGCATCTTTTTCTACGCCATAGGTTTTCGGTTCCGGCAGAGCTTTGCGAATGGTCTCAAGTTTTCTCACGCGTTTGGCATACATCGCCCCGGCCGGTTCGGCCTGTTCGGTCAATCGACCGTCTTCGAGATGTTCATCGCCGTTGGCAAAATAGTAGGTCTTGGACGATCCAGGAATCCATCGCTTGGAAACACCGTCTTCGGTGATTTTAAATCGATCGGTAGATGCTAGATTTTCTAAATCTTTTCCTTCGACCAATCCTCTTTCTATTTTAATTTTATTTTGCTCAAAAGGCAGGACGGCTTGGTGGCTTTCCGCAATGACTTTTTCGGTGAGAAAAATAACCGGAACTTGGTAGATTTCAGCGAGATTAAAAGCGTCTTGAATCAGATCAAAGCAATCCGTCACATCACTAGCACCGATGACAATGCGTGCGAATTCTCCATGAGAGCTATGAATCGCGAGATTGAGATCTCCCTGGCAGGTCCAGGTGGGGAGGCCTGTCCCGGGACCGGGTCTTTGGGCGATGGCCAGGACGAGCGGGCATTCGATGATTCCGGCTAAGCTTACGGTTTCGGTCATGAGGTCATAGCCACCTCCCGAGGTGGCTGCAAAAGCTCGCGTTCCCGCGTGCATGGCGCCGAGCGTCATATTGGCGACCGTGATTTCATCTTCGCCCTGCTTGATGACGAGGTTGAATTTTTTGGCGAGACGACTCATGTGGAGCAAGACGCTACTGGCCGGACTCATAGGGTAGGCAAAATAGCAACGAACCCCGGCATGGACAGCGCCCAGCGCAAGCGCCTGATTGCCTTCTACCATTATTTTTTTCGAAGTGTCTTCGGGCAGTTCTATTTCGAGCTGACTCTCCACGCCATCGTAACCATCTTTAAGACACAGCAGGTCGATAGCCAGAAGTTTGGGCTTGGAAGCGAATCGTTTTTTTATCTGATCTTCGATCCAGTGATATTCAAACCCAAGTGTTTTCCAGAGCATCCCGATCAAGACCATGTTGACCATTTGCTCGTTACCTCCGTGGCTGAAGGAAATAGTTCGGGCTTTGAGTTTGCAAACTTTAATCCCGCGCGCTTCGAACTCTTGCATAAAAGCTTTAAATCCCGCCGGTCGTTCGTATCCATGCAAACAGATACCGCCATCTTTGAGTGAGGAGGCATATTCTTGGAGACTGGGCTTATCAATGACCACCATGATATCGGCTTCGCGAGAAACACTACGAATAATTTTTGATCCAAAATTAATTGAAACTTTTCCAAATCCACCTTTGATCAAGGATTCATTTTCACGATTGGTCTGCAAAAAATAGCCCATAGTCTTGAGCGCACTGGCGACAATGCTTCCGACGCTCGAAAGCCCCGATCCACTTTCCCCGAGAATATTAATTCTTGTTCGCATTTATGTGAGCTGTTGAAGCTGTGTGGATAATGTATCCGTCCAGTCTTTGACGGTTGTTTGCAGATGCGGGACGGGAGATTTATTGATGACCATAGGTGGGCCGAGTAACTTCCCGCCATGGGTGGCCACATACGATAATAAAATTCCAGAACTTTCCAACCGATAATCATCATCGTATTTATGATCGCCCAAGGCAATAACGGCACAATTTTGTCCGGCCAAGTCGAGGTCTTGGATACGGTTATGGAGCTGTAAATAATGGGGCTCAAGCTCCCCGTGTCCATAAGTAGGACAGGCAAGAATTAGCAGGTCGTGGGAAATAAGATCTTCTGGCGTTGAAATCTCAGCGCGCTTGAGTGTTACTTCGTGGCCTGCTTTTTCAAGATAATCCGCGACGGTTTTACAGACGAGATCTGTGTTGCCCCCGGTGGTTCCGTAAATGATATGAACGTGCGCCATGTCGGCGATAATGTAGCAAAGCAAGGCTTAATTCGCAAGCATCTAGACGGGGAAATCTTATTCTCTACAATGAATTTGATGTACAAAATAGTCCCCCTTCACGTTGAAACTTTTGAAGAACTCGAAAGCTTGCTCCGACAGGTTGATGTCCGGGCTGATGGGGTTGAAATTTGGCTGGATGAGCTTTCTCAGATTCCTCTTTGGGAGGAGTATTTAGCCGGAAAGATTATCGATTGGCGCAAAATATTGGGCGATAAGACCTGGCTCTTGGGGGTCTGTAAGAGTGGCGATCCGGCACATAGGATTTCTGTGCTCAAGAAATTTTTACAAGACGGCGGGGACTTTATTGATCTTGATATCGATCAAAACACCCGAGCCGCGCTTCGTGAGTTTCCTCCAGAAAAGCTTTTTCTCAGTTTTCACGATTATGAAAATATACCCAAAAATATGAATGAGATTTTGGAACAGATGAAAGAGGTCGATCCTTATGTCTATAAATTTGCTGTGACGCCTCATTCAGAACCAGAAATAGAACAATTTTTAGATTTTATAAATCATTTTCCAGAAGATCAAAAAGCTATTTTTACCACGATGGGCGCTATTGGTTCGGTGGGTCGCATTATGATCGGCCATACCGGAAAAAATTGGGCTGGATTTTTTGCGCTCGATGCGGAACATAAGACGGCTTCTGGACAACTTGTTTTAGAATAAAAATGATTCCTCTTAAAATTGAAAAATGGCTGAGTTCTTCCGTCTTTCCCCAGCGGGTGATGCTGTCGGGGATGGGGGATAATATTGCCATAGCACTAGAAATAGCAGCGCGACTACAGGGAGTTGATCAAGAGATGATTTCTAAAGGCCTTCATGCTGATACGACGATTTTTCGGGACAAAGGCAAAAGTTTTAAAATTGATTTTTCAGAGGCGGCCAAGCGTGATGAGCAGGGAGAGTTTGAAAATGTACGGGGCTTAATTCGTTGGGCACACCAAAAGCCAACGGCGAATCATCGCATTGCGATTTTGGAAAACTTCGAACGTATCTCGCGTGATGCGCCACATGCATTGCTCAAGCTCATTGAAGAACCGCCGGCAAAAACCATTTTTCTTTTCACGACCCAAAATCATCATCAAATACTCCAGACAATTTTGTCACGGGTAACCGTCGTTCCACTCGCAACACCGGAGACGCCGATTGTTTCTGAAAAAGCGCATGAGTTTCTCGCTCAAAAAACACGGGCGGCTCAGTTTTCGTGGATTGAGGCTTTTATCAAGCAAACACGAGAGGATCATAATCGAGCGGCCGCCGTGACCTTAATTGAGAATCTGATGCAACAGGATCGCATGCAGGCCGGGAAAAATCTCAATACACTCTGGGAGACGCACCAGGCACTGAAAGCCAACGTGAATCAACGATTTGCGTTGGAACGCATGGCGTTAAAATTTATCTAAATCTAAATTTGCGTACTTTTCCCTTTCTGACGTACAATACCCTCAAATAAACATACATCGTATGAAAAAAGGGTTTCTCTTTGGTCTCGGCATTTTGTTTGCGGGCGTGGTCTTGGCGGGAAGCGTCACCGTAGACGGAATTATTATCAGTGGTGCCGGATCGCCGAAGGCGGAACACGACACGGTTTCCTCCGGTGAATTCAATGCGATCGTCAACGCGCTGGAGAATGTTTTTAACACACAGGGCAAAGTCGGCCTTACCGAAGCACCGACGCAAAATGGTGATCATCCGCTTCAGTTTGATGCGAATGGTCCGATAGGGGCGACACAATATTGTAATGATGAAGGAAAAAAATGTTCGACCGCCGAAAGTATAGAATCAACCATTAATTTAGTAGAATCGGGGGATGTCAGTGGTGGAAAATGGGACGATGGAGGGCCGAGTAATAGTATTTTTTACCCGAATGAAGTGGGTATCGGTACGAGCGATCCTACAACAGGACTCCAATTACACGTAAGCGGAAAGGTTGGTGCGGCTGGGTTTTGTAATGAGAGTAATGGGAGTTGTTTTACTTCTGGGGATTTTGCGACCTTGAGCAGTACCGTGACGGCGATTCAGGCGACGTTGGCAGGAGAGCCCGTAGATCCAGACGATCCAGATGCTCCAGGAACTCCGGTAGAGTCAGGCGATAGTGTGTGGACAGCGAATCCAGAAGGAAGTTCGGTGGGAGTTCATTACACAGGAGGCGCGGTAGGCGTTGGAACAGATGCCCCCTTAGGCCTTTTTGAAGTTGAAAATAAGGAACTTGTGCTTGAAGCAACGGGAGAGCAAAAAACATTTCTCCAGTTGCCCCGATGTCCATGTGATACAGCCGTTGATCAGCAAGACGCGTGTGGTAACACGACCGTAGAGGGGGAAGCTGATGGGTATCAATGTTATGATCATTTTTCGGGGAATGGGGAAGCAGTAGCGAATCAATATCAGCTTCGTGGAGGAGTGCATGCTTTTAGTGTGCATCCAAATGGTCATGTAGGAATAGGATCAGATCAACCAACGGCAAAGTTGCATATTGACCTAGGAGATTTTGCATGGGGGCACCCGCCCATCCTGAGTGGGGGATCTGAAAGTGTCGCGACGGGGGCGATGTCAGTGGCGCTGGGGGTGAAGGTCACATCCAGTGGAGCTTTCTCTACGGCTTTAGGTCATGGAACAACGGCCAGCGGACAAAATGCGACGTCTTTGGGGGCAAATACAGTGGCACAAGGGACGAGTTCTTTTTCTGTGGGGTCAGGCTCAGAAGCCTTGGGAAATATCTCCGTGGCCACTGGATTGGGGACGAAAGCGAGTGGTCAAAGTTCAGTTTCGATGGGATACAATACATCAGCGGTTAAAAATAATTCAGTCGCCATGGGAGAGGAAGTCGTTGTTCAAACAAAAAATGCGGTAGGGATGGGGCAATATAATATTTTTGAAGTGGAAGAAAGTGTGTTGGCGGTTGGGATTGGGGCCTATGGAGAACCAAGGGCGAATGCGCTTACGGTTTTAAAAACAGGAGGCGTTAAAGTGGGATATCATACAGATGTAAATATGGCTGACGGAACAGAGGCCGGCGGGCAACTGGTAACACTGGGCGTTGCTGGCGCTGTAGGAGCTACTCATTATTGTGATGCATCAGGGAACAACTGTGCCTCCGCAGCAGATTTGGGAGGCGGATCAAGTCTTTGGGCGGTGAATACTCCAACAGGAGCTATTAGTTATGAAGGCGGAAATGTCGGGATCGGAATAGAATCCCCCACAGCAAAGTTCCAAATAAATCAAGGATTA
>ENA-UOXV01000036-UOXV01000036.1-marine-metagenome-genome-assembly--contig:-NODE-36-length-146612-cov-146.046453_pt1 | contig 146612 bp, 137 predicted proteins | sample MGYA00238165_ERZ766961 | MGnify/ENA primary metagenome ERZ766961 (study PRJEB28924, sample SAMN03173240) | marine metagenome | biome: Marine; feature: Water; material: Subsurface seawater | place...
CAGGATATTTTTTTTCACTTATACTTTCTGTATAATTAGCACTGTTATAAAAAAGGATGATAAGTAAAACACAGCCTATTATTGACCAATTTAAATAGACACCTGTTGAAGAAATTGAGAACAAGTAGAAGGTAACCCAAATTAATTGTTCAGAAACAAAATTAGGATGTCTAGAAACACTCCATAATCCATTTGAAAGAAAACCTCTCTTATAATCTCCTGTTAAGGTTTCATCACTATCAATTTTTTTGTATTTATTGGATTGAAATTTGAATTGTTGATTATCAGCTATAGATTCCGTTATAATAAATGTTAACATTAATATTGCTATAACAATATCATAAATATTTAGACTTGAGTTTTCTCCTTGCCATGCTGCTAAGATAGGTAGACTAAAAAGAAAGATTAAGCCCATTTGGTAGAGACAGATAAATAATAAATTAAATACTGACCATACTATTTTTATATTAAAAATTGGAACTCGTTCTTTAAGTATTTGCCATCTGTAATCTTCTTCTCCTCTCCAAAAATAAATACTATACCCACTTTTTCTAGCAAAATTATATGTCAGTCTAACTCCCCAAACGGTTACTAAAATAGACATCAATATCATTCTTAAATTAAAATCAGAGTGGTAAGTAAAAAACCAAACATATATCATTGGTGCTATGCTCCAAACTTTATCTACCTGACTGTAGTTTCTAGAAACTTCGCCAACTAAAAAACATAAGCCAGTGAGAAAGAGATAAATAATTACAGAATTTTTAAAAACTGACATTTGAAATTTATTTAATTCAAATTCAAAAATATTTCCGTAAAAAATTATATAAACTAGAACAATTAAACTTAGTATGAGAGCAATCACTTTTTTTATCATAGAAACAAAATACTAAAATATATTACATAAAAAAAGCCGCATATAGCGGCTTTAAATTATTTGGAAATAGGGGTAAATTAAATACTAGTAAATAATTTACTCATTTTTTCATTTTCTTCTTCGGCTAATTCTTTATCAACTAAAATTCTTCCACTGTGTTCATCAGTAATGAATTTTTTTCTAGATGCAATATCTAATTGAATTTGAGGAGGAATAGTGAAAAAAGATCCGGCAGAAGCACCTCTTTCAACAGCAACAACTGCTAAACCATTTCTAACACTAGCTCTAATTTTTTTGTAAGAAATAAGTAACGACTCATCAATTTTAGATTCAAAATCAGAAGACTTTTTTATAAGGTCGTTTTCTTCCTTTTCAGTTTCTTTTAAAATATCACCAAGCTCATTTTTCTTATGCTTTAAATGCTCTTTTCTTTCATTTAATTTAACATTATTTTCTTCAATAGATTGTTTTTTTAGTTCAATCTGAGCTTGAAGTTCTCTAGTTTGCTTAGCACAAAGTTCGATTTCTAATTCTTGAAATTCAATTTCTTTACTTAATGATTCAAAAGCTCTATTATTTCTAACATTCTTTTGTTGCTCATTATATTTTTTAATCATTGTTTTGGCATGCTCCGAAGCAAGATCTTTTCCTTTAATATCTTCATTAAATTGATTTAAATCGTCTTCAATTTTTGATATTCTTACTTCCAATCCAGCTACTTCATCTTCTAAATCTTCAACTTCTAAAGGTAATTCTCCTCTAACGCTTCTAATTTTGTCAATTCTGGAATCAATAAGCTGAAGGTCATATAAAGCTCTTAACCTATCTTCTACTGTAAATTCTGATTTTTTTGCCATAACTAAAAATGATTAACTGGGTTCGTATTTGTTTTTGATATAATGCACGCAAACTTAGGAATTTTTTCGTTAAGAAAATCTAAAATTAATTGTTTTGTAAAGTGTTCGCTTTCATAGTGTCCTATATCTGCTAATATTATCTTTTTTTCAGCTTTAAAATAATCATGATATTTTAAATCCGCTGTTACATAACAATCGGCCTTTTGATTAATTGCTTCCTCAATAGCAAAACTTCCAGATCCTCCTAAAACTGCTATTTTTTTTATTTTTTTACCAAGTAGTGGGGAATGTTTAATATGTTTCACATTCATTTTGAGTTTCAAAAATTCAAAAAACTCAATTTCGTTAAGTTCTTCATCTAAATCTCCAATCATGCCCATTCCAAATTCATTATCATCTTTTTTAATTAATAGTGACGTGTTATTCAATGATAATCTTTCAGCAATTTTATAATTAACACCTTTTGGATTATTATCTAAATTAGTATGAACGGCATAGATATTTATATTGTTTTTTAAAGCTTTTTTTACAACTCGCTCGACATATGTTTTTTCTGTTATTTGTTTTAGTTCAGAAAATATAATAGGGTGAAATGTTATAACTAAATCACATTTATTATTAATAGCTTCATCAATAACATCTTCAGTAGCATCAATTGTAATTAATGCTTTCTTTACAATGTTATTTTTATTACCAACTAATAAACCAACATTATCAAATGTTTCTGCTTGCTCCAATGGAGACCACTTTTCTATAATATTTGTTATGTCTTTTAATTTCATATTAATATGTAAAGTTAAAAATTATTATATGATTGAATTAAATTATAATTTAGTTGTAATGAAAATGTTTAAATTTTTATTATTTCCCTTTGGAGTTTTGTATTTCCTGGTAACGTCTATTAGAAATAAATTTTATGATTTTAATCTATTAAAGTCTTTTTCTTTCAAAGTTCCATTAATTGGAATAGGTAACTTAAGTTCAGGAGGTACTGGAAAGACACCCATGGTTGAGTACTTGATTAGAAATTTTTCTAAAAAGTATAATACAGTTTTAATTAGTAGAGGTTATAAACGATCTACTAACGGATATGTTAGAGCTAATAATAAAAGTAATCCCAGTTCTATTGGTGATGAACCTTTTCAAATTTTTAATAAGTTTAAAAACATTAATACTGTAGTTGATTCTAACAGAGTTAGAGGAGTTTCAAATATCCTAACAGAAGAGCCCAGTACAGAGCTAGTTGTTTTAGATGATTGTTTTCAACATAGAAAAATAAATTTAAAACTTAACATTCTTCTTACAACGTACGATTCTCCATTTTATAAAGATTTTATAATCCCAATTGGAAATTTAAGAGAAAAAAGAAAAGGTTACAAAAGAGCAGATCTTTTAATTGTAACTAAATGTCCAGACTTAATATCTAAGGATGAAATGGATAGTATTAGAAAAAAAATTAATCTTTATGATTATCAAAATCTATTTTTTACAAAAATCAAATATGATAATAATTTAAAGGGGGATGTGAAATTAAACTTAGATCAAATAGAAAAGTCTATTATTCTTGTTACGGGTATTGCTAAAAGCGAACCTGTTATTAGTTTTTTAAGTAAAAGTAGTATTGATTTTGAACATATTTCATTTTCAGATCATTTTAATTATTCTCAAAATGATATTGATAAAATTGAAAAAGACCACAATAAATTAATAGTAACAACTGAAAAAGATTTTCAAAAAATACAATTGTTGAATAGAAAAAATAAATGGGTTTATTTAGAAATCAAAATTAAGTTTTTAGAAAACGAAACTCTATTTAATTCACTAGTAAAACAAGCAATTATTAGCTGATATGTTTTTTTGCTTTATAAGATGATCTCACTAAAGGACCACTTTCTACGTGTCTAAATCCTAAATCTTTAGCAAATAATTCATACTTTTTAAATTGATCAGGGTTTATAAATTCCTTTACAGGTAAATGTTTTTTTGACGGCTGAAGGTATTGTCCTAGTGTTACTATGTCAACATTATTTTTTGCCAGGTCTTTAAGAGTTTCGTAGACTTCATCTTCCTTTTCACCTAAACCAAGCATAATACCAGATTTTGTTCTTTTAATCCCGTTGTCTTTCAAGTATTTTAATACACTTAAGCTTCGATCATATTTAGCTTGAATTCTTACCTCACGGGTCAATCTTCTTACTGTTTCCATATTGTGGGAAACAACCTCTGGATTTACATCAACAATTTTATCAAGATGTTTTTCAATTCCTTGAAAATCTGGAATAAGTGTTTCGAGTGTTGTTCCTGGACTAATTCTTCTAATGCTTTTTACTGTCTCTGTCCAAATGAGGGTGCCCATATCTTTTAAATCATCTCTATCTACTGATGTTAAAACAGCATGTTGAATATTCATAATTTTAATTGAATTTGCAACTTTTTCGGGCTCTTCCCAATCTATTGTCTCAGGTCTACCAGTTTTTACTCCACAAAAGCCACAAGAACGTGTACATATATTGCCTAAAATCATAAATGTAGCAGTTCCTTCTCCCCAACACTCACCCATATTAGGACAACTTCCTGACGAGCAAATAGTATTTAGTTTATACTTGTCAACTAAAGTTCTTAATTCACTATATTTTTTACCAGTTGGTAGTTTTACACGAATCCATTTTGGTTTTTTGGCAATTTTAGGTTCAATAACATCTGTAATATCAGACATAAATTTAAATCAAATTTTAAGCAACAAATATACAAACTGTTGTTTAAAAATCATTATAAAATTGAAATATACCAAAGACTAAAACATGTTAGAAAAATTAGCCCAATAACACTAAGAATATTTATAAATTTCGATGGTCTATATTCTTTTGGAGTGTGTTTACTATTAATTAATTTGTAATTAATGAAAGCATAAAAAGGAGCAGTTATAAATGATAATATCGTAGCTATTTTTACTAATAGTCCCATCTCGGAAATGAAAAATATAAAAATCATCAACGTTCCAATTGATAATATTATTATCCATAAGTTATAATTTTTAAAACCTTTGAAACCAAGTAGATCTGAGCTGATTTTCATTGCTCTTGGAGATGCGTCTAAGCAGGTTATAGTTGTGCTAAACATTGTTGTAAAAGCCGCAATAGCTATTATTAAAAACACCCCATCACCAATTGATTTAGTGTAAAGATTAATTAATTGTTTAGCAAATTCTCCTCCGTTATTTGAGAAATTCTCTCCGCTTTCAAACATCACAAACGCACCCAAACTAAGAAAACTTAGTCCTAAAATAATTGTAGTTAAATATCCAATATTGAAATCAAAGATTGCGTTTTTAGAGCTAAATTTTTTTTCTTTTTTTCTTTTTTCTAAAGTCCATATGGATTGCCATATTGAAACGTCTAAAGGTGCTGGCATCCAACCCATAAACGCAGCTAAAAATGCTATCCCAATTTCGGTTGTCGGGAAGACTTGCTTTATTTCAAATGAATTTGTTGATCCAAAACCTGCAAACAATACTGCAAAAATTGTACTGATTGTTAGTAGTATAATAACAAATTTCATCAGATTATCTAAAAATTTGTAACGTCCAATTATTAAAATAAATAAACATAAAACAGTAATAATTACTGCCCATGTTGTTATGTTAGACGAAATTCCAAACAGTTCAATTGCCAGCCCAGCTGTTACAATTGTTACAGCAGTCTGGATAGTAAACATAGTAATGATGGATAATATGAAATAAATTACTAATACACTTGTATTCATTTTTTTATATCCATGAAGAAGAGTTTCACCAGTTGCCATGGCATATTTTGGTCCAAATAAAAAAAATGGATATTTAATAATATTTGAAAGAATCAGAACCCATAATAGGCTAAAACCAAAATCTGCTCCAGCACGTGTAGATTGTACTAGATGAGATACGCCTATTGCTGCTCCAGCAAAAAGTAATCCGGGACCAAGTTTTTTTAATACATTAATCATTTTCTGTAATTAATTGAAATAGAATTTTTTTAGCTCTTAAAACTTTTACTTTTATGTTGTTAATAGGCTGATTTAGTTTGATAGAAATTTCTTTATAACTAAGTTCATTAAAGCACTTTAATTCGATTACTTCTTTATAATGAGGTTTTAATTTATTTATTTTGGATTTTAATGATTTTAGTTTTTGTTCATTTATTAAATTATCCTCTGGACTTGGTGAACTTTCTTTAATTTGAATATTTTCATTTAGCTGATTTAAATCAAACTTGTTTTTGTTTTTTCTTAACTGGTCAATATGAAGATTTTTAGAAATGGTTATAAGCCAGGTTTTGAAAACGTATTTGTTATTATAAGTATTTATCTTTTCAAAAGCTTTAGCGAAGCTCTTTATAGTTATATCCTCAGCATCTATTTCATTGTTAGTTCTTTTAAGTTGAAATTTGTAAACATCATCCCAATAAAAATTAAGCAAAAAACTAAAAGCATTTTGATTATTTTCTTTTGCTAAATTAATTTGATTTAGGACTGTAGATTTTTCAGACAAAAGATTATTTTATTTCAGGATTTTTACAGTCTGTTTCGGTAGGAAGCTTTCCACAAATTCCGCAAGGTTCACTGTCTTTATTTAAGAATGGACTTGCACTAGCACATGTTCCAGCAAATTTCCCATCTTTTTTTAAAATAATTTTTATTGCAATTCCTGCAAATGCCAATCCAACTAATAAAAACGTTATAAAAAATAATTCAATCATTATTCAAATATATTAACTTCTTCCTCAAGCAAGATATTAAATTTTTTTAAAACACTTTTTTTAATCTTTTGTGAAAAGTCATAGATTTCCTTTCCAGTTGCACCACCATTATTTACAATAACAAGAGCATGTTTTTTATGTGTTCCAGTTTTTCCTTCATTTTTTCCTTTAAAACCACATTCTTCAATTAACCATGCTGCTGGTATTTTAACTTCATTTTCTGAGATTTTATAATTAGGAACACCACTGAAATATTTATTTAAATTTTTAAATTTTGAGTTTGAAATTATCGGATTTTTGAAAAAACTCCCACAATTTCCAATTTTTTTTGGGTCAGGAAGTTTATTAGTTCTAATCTTAATAACTAGTTTTGAAATATCCTGAATAGTTGGATTTAAATTTCCTTTGATTTTAAGTAAATCCTTTAACGGTTTATATTCAGAATTTATAACATGGTTTATTTTTGAAAGCTTAAAAGTAACCCTAGAAATTATATATTTATTTTTGAGTTTTTCTTTAAATATTGAACTTCGATAAGTGAAATTGCATTGCTCTTTGTTAAATGTTTTTAGAATTTTATTATCAATAGAAATAGCTCTGCAACTTTGAAAAACATCTTTTAGTTCAACACCATATGCTCCAATATTTTGAATTGGTGCACTTCCCACATTTCCAGGAATTAAACTTAAATTTTCAATACCTCCATAGTTTTTAACTAAAGTCCATTTTACAAAATCATTCCAATTTTCACCTGCTCCAACAGAAATATATACCGTATTTTCATTTTCTTCAATGATTTCTATTCCTTTAATTTCAATTTTTAAAATTGGTTTATTAATGTTGTTTTTGAATAATATATTTGATCCTCCACCAAGTATTAAAGGAACATTTTTATTTTCTGATAAGAAATTTAAAATTTCATCCTCGTTTTCAGCTTTATTAAAATTATTAGCTAATACTTCTACTCCAAAAGTGTTGTATTCTTTTAGTGAAGAGATTTGAGTTTTCAATTTTACTATATTAATTGATAGTTATTACTTTATTTGACTTCGGAATTTTGATCTTCCTCACCTTCTTCAGGTTCTGGTAAAACCTCACCTTTTATTCGAAGTATTACATTTGCTGTTTTGGCGTTAGATCGTACTGTAATAGCTTTTTGAAAAATTCCAGTTCTTTTTGTATCGTAACTAACTTCAATTTCTCCAGATTCTCCGGGTAAAACAGGTTTTTCTGGTTTTTTGGGAATAGTACATCCACAGGATGAAAAAATTCTCGTAAATATAAGTGGGCTACTGCCAGTGTTTTTAAATTTAAATATTCTGTTTCCGTCTTCTCCGTTTTCAATTATACCATAATCAATTAGTGTTTCAGTAAATTTTATTTCAGCTAAATTTTCTTGACTAAAAAGATTTGTTACAAAAAATAACAAACCAGTAAATAATATTATTTTCTTCATATTAATTAAAATTAAAAATTCTTTTTTTAAATATATTACAAAAATACAACTTACCTTTTAAAATACTTTTTAGTTAACTACTTTTGTTTTCAAATTATGAACGATATATATGGATATTTCTAAAAATTTTGATTCAAAAACTTTAGAATCTAAATGGTATGCATTTTGGATGGAAAACAATTATTTCAGTTCCGTTCCAAATAATAAAACCCCATATACTATCGTAATTCCTCCTCCGAATGTCACTGGTATATTACATATGGGTCATATGTTAAATAATACAATTCAAGATATTTTAATTAGAAAAGCTAGATTACAAGGATTTAATTCATGCTGGATTCCTGGTACTGATCATGCTTCAATTGCTACAGAGGCTAAGGTTGTAAATAAACTTAAATCACAAGGAATTAATAAATCTGATTTGTCTAGAAATGAATTTTTGGAACATGCCTGGAACTGGACTGATGAACACGGTGGCTTGATTTTAGAACAGTTAAAAATATTAGGGTGTTCCTGCGATTGGGATAGAACTAAATTTACTTTAGACGATGATATGTCTGAGTCTGTTATTAAAGTTTTTGTTGATTTATACAATAAAGATTTAATATACAAAGGTTATAGAATGGTTAATTGGGATCCTGAAGCCATGACAACTCTTTCAAATGAGGAAGTTATTCACGAGGAGGTTAACAGTAAATTATTTTATATAAACTATAAAATAGTAGGTTCTGAAGATTCAATAAGTGTAGCTACGACTAGACCAGAAACCATTTTTGGCGATACTGCTATTGCTATCAATCCTAGTGATGAGAGATACGCTCATTTGAAAGGTAAAAAAGTCATAATTCCTATAGTTAATAAAGAAATTCCTATCATTTTTGATAATTATGTTGAAATGGATTTTGGAACAGGATGTTTAAAAGTTACACCAGCTCACAGTGAAAACGATAAAATTATTGGTGATAAGCATAAATTAGAGGTTATAGATGTGTTTAATGATGATGCGACACTAAATAATTATGGATTACATTACAATGGGTTAGACAGATTTGTAGTAAGATCCAAAATTTCTAAAGAATTGGATCAAATAGGTGCTTTAATCAAAACAAAAAACCACCTTAATAAAGTTGGTAAATCTGAGAGAACAAAATGTATTATAGAACCAAAATTATCTGAACAGTGGTTCTTGAAAATGGAAAAAATTTCAAAACCAGCACTTAAAGCAGTAATGGAAGACGAAGTAAAACTTTTTCCTAAAAAATTCAAAAACACTTACAAAAACTGGATGGAAAATGTTAGAGATTGGAATATATCTAGACAGCTGTGGTGGGGACATCAAATTCCGGTTTACTACTATGGGGATAACAAATCAGATTTTGTAGTTGCTGAAACTAAAGCCCAAGCTTTAACAGAAGCAATCATAAAAACTAAAAACTCTAATCTTAATTTAGATGATTTAGTTCAAGAAGAAGATGTTCTTGACACATGGTTTTCCTCATGGATTTGGCCAATTTCTGTTTTGGACGGAATTAGAAATCCCGAAAATCCTGATTTCAAATATTATTATCCCACTAATGATTTAGTTACTGGTCCAGATATTTTATTTTTTTGGGTGGCTCGTATGATTGTTTCTGGCTTGGAATTTAAAGATACAAAACCTTTTAGTTCTGTTTATTTTACTGGTTTAGTAAGAGATAAACAAGGGCGAAAAATGTCTAAGCAGTTAGGGAATTCCCCTGACGCTGTAAAGTTAATAAAAGATTTTGGTGCCGATAGTGTAAGAGTCGGGTTATTACTAAGTGCTCCTGCTGGAAATGACTTATTATTTGACGAATCGTTATGCCAACAAGGAAAGAATTTTTCTAATAAAGTATGGAATTCTTTTAGGTTACTAAGCTCTTGGACTGTTTCAGATAAAATTAACCAGAGTGAACATTCCAAAGCAGGTGTTGAATGGTTTGAAGAAAAATTTAACTTAAAATTAATTGAAATAGAAGATCATTTTGACAAGTATAGAATTTCTGATGCGTTAATGACAATTTATAAATTAGTTTGGGATGATTTATGTTCATGGTATTTGGAAATAGTTAAACCAGGTTTTGAAAAACCAATAGATAGAACCACATATGCTCAAACAATTATTTTTTTTAAAAAATGTTTGACTATTATGCACCCGTTTATGCCTTTTATATCAGAAGAAATTTGGTCCAAAATAAAATCTGATTTAGAATCACCTTTAATAATTTCTGATTGGCCAAAATCTAAAAAAGTTAACAAGTCCATAATTAATGAATTTGAAAGTTTAACTGAACTAATTAGTAGTATTAGAAAATATAGAAAAGAAAAAAGTGTTTCTTTCAAAGAAAATTTAATTTTATTTTCCAAAGTCTCTTTAAACAAAAAAGCAAATGCTATCTTATTAAAGTTAGCAAATACTGAAATAACAAATGATTTTTCTGAAATGCATGAAAACTCAAGTTCTTTTATCGTAGGAAGTAATGAATTTCATTTTAATAATAAAACAGATTTAATAGAGGATTTTTCAAAGATTCAACAAGATTTAGATTATAACTTAGGTTTTTTAAAGTCAATTAAAGCTAAACTTAGTAATAAAAGGTTTGTTGATAATGCTCCAAAAAATGTAATAAACAACGAATTAAAGAAAGAAAAAGATACGCTTAGTAAAATTGAGATTTTAAAAAATAAATTAAATAAATAAATTACCTTTCTGCAATATTATCTTCCCCTCCTTTAACAATTTGATTTAAATCAACCCTTATTTTGGAATCTAGTGGAAGAAATAGATCAACTCTTGATCCAAATTTAATAAAGCCTGCATCATTACCTTGCACTACATCATCACCCACTTTCGCGTAGTTAACTATTCTTCTTGCTAGAGCACCAGCTATTTGTCGATATAGAACCTCTCCAAAATTAATATTATCGATCACTACTGTTGTTCGCTCGTTTTTTTCAGATGACTTTGGATGCCAAGCTACTAAATATTTTCCAGGATGATATTTGCTAAACTTTATAGTTCCGCTTGTGGCATATCTTGTTACATGAACATTTATTGGAGACATAAATATAGATATCTGTATTCTTTCGTCTTTAAAATATTCTTTTTCATATACCTTTTCAATTGCTACAACTTTTCCATCTACTGGTGATATAATTAATCCATCATTAGGGATGGTATTTCTTTTAGGGTTTCTAAAAAATTGAAGTATTAGTACCAGTGTAATGATTGTTACAATTCCAATTGATTTTATCACAAATTCATTGTCAATATAATTTGTTGATAATATATTTATTAAAGCAATGATAATAAATGAAACGGTAATGATTGTGTATCCTTCTTTATGAAACATTTTTAAATATAATTAATGATAAATAAATAAATGGTGAAGCAAATATAATACTATCCATTCTATCGTAAAGTCCTCCATGACCTGGCAACCATTTTCCGCTATCTTTTACCCCAGCTTCTCTTTTAAATTGTGATTGTACAAGATCTCCAAGTGTTCCAAGACAACTGGTCAATATGCCTAAAGTTATCCATTCCGATAGACTAAGATCGAGATTTAAATATTTGAAAAATATTAATGAAAGTATAATGGAGAATATTAATCCGCCCAAAAATCCCTCAACACTTTTTTTTGGTGAAACTGTTTTGAAAAGAGGCCTTTTTCCAAAAGTCACTCCAAAGACATACGCCGCAGAATCTGAAACCCAAATCAATGCTAAAAAACTAAATACTAAATATGGATTATAAAAATCTCCAATATTTGGGATAGAACAAAAGAGTACTAGAGATCCAACAAGGTAAACGTGACCGATAAATCTATTTTTTAAAATCGAAAATGAAAAAAATTTATTTTTTAAAAGTGAAAACCCTAAAATAATATTAGTGAAAACAATTACAACTAAAAATATCATTTCAAATATTTGATTTTTTGATAGGATAAACAATGAAATATACAATGGAAACGTCATGTATAATATGAAATTTGATTTTCCTGAATCTCTAGATAAAAACTTGTGATTATATTTTGAAATTAATTTAATAAACTCGAAAACTAGAATTAAACTACAAATAAATCCAACTAGATAAAACATGTATTCATTATAAAATAACGGTAGCAATATAACAATCGCATAAGCAGTGGCTGTAATCGATCTAGTATAAAATTCTTTCATTATTATAAGTCTTCTAAAAGAAGCAAATACAAGTTTTTAGCTGAGCTTCCATATGTAAGAAAATTAGTATCATCTTTTTCTTCACTGTTGAAGTTTTTGATAGTGGTTATATTGGTTGGCAGGTTTTTTGGATATTTACTTTTAATACCATTTAAACCTAAGCTTAACGTTTCTGTAAATTGACTAATTTTTGCAAACACAATAAAATTTTTGGGTAGATCATTAACTTTATGAGACTTGATTTGTTCGGCACAAATTAATAAGCTACCATCAATTGCAACTAAAAATTCACAAGTAGTTAAAAAAAACTTTGAATTTAAATTAGTCTTTGATATTATTAGTTCAGATTTATTTGAAAATAAATTTTGAAGAGAATCATCATAACATAAAATCTCTACATCTTTCCAATTATTTTCTTCTAATATTTTATTAAAAAAAACATCACATTCAGTCTTATTTTCACAGTAAAGAAACTTACCTCCGTTTTTGGTAAAATTATATGTAAAACGTTCTTCAATTGGATCTTGTTTTTCAGGCATATATTTGCCATTATCAGACTCTGTAGAAATAGATTCGGAGGATTTATTAAAAAAGGATTTGATGAATTTTTTCAAAAAGTTTTTTTAAACAGTCATAAAGATAAAAAAACTTGTTGTTACAATGCTAAATGTTAATAATTATAGATAATTATTTTTTTGGTAAATTTTTTAAATTAAAAGGTCTTTCACCATAAATTCTAACTAAGTCTTCTTTGAAAATGACTTCTTTATCGAGCAAAAAATCTGCAAGTTCAATTAATTTTTTCTTATGTTTTTTAAGTAATTTAATTGCTCTTTGATATTGAGTTTCTATAATATTAGAAATTTCTTTATCGATAATTTGAGCTGTTACATCACTGTAAGGTTTTGTAAAACCATAGTCATTTTGACCACTTGAATCATAATATGTTAGATTTCCAATTTTATCATTTAATCCATAAACAGTAACCATAGATCTAGCTTGTTTAGTTACTTTTTCAAGATCACTTAATGCACCTGTTGAAATATTATTAAACATTACTTTCTCAGCGGCTCGACCACCAAGAGCAGCACACATTTCGTCTAAAATTTGTTCTGGTTTAACAATTTGTCTTTCTTCAGGCAAATACCAAGCGGCTCCTAAAGATTGACCTCTGGGTACAATTGTAACTTTAACAAGAGGAGCAGCATGTTCTAAAAACCAACTTACTGTAGCATGTCCTGCCTCATGAAATGCTATAGTTTTCTTTTCATTTTCTGTAATTATTTTATTCTTTTTTTCAAGTCCTCCAACAATTCTATCTACAGCATCTAGAAAATCTTGCTTATTAACTGATTTTTTAGATTTTCTAGCAGCAATTAATGCAGCTTCGTTACAAACATTTGCAATATCAGCTCCCGAAAATCCTGGTGTTTGTTTTGCTAAAAAATCAGTATCTAGTGATTTTATAGTTTTTATTGGTTTTAAGTGAACTGCAAAAATTTCTTTTCTTTCTCTAACATCTGGAAGATCAACATAGATTTGTCTGTCAAACCTTCCAGCTCTCATCAAAGCCTTATCTAAAACGTCTGCACGGTTTGTAGCTGCTATCACAATAACATTAGTATTGGTTCCAAATCCATCCATTTCCGTTAAAAGTTGATTTAATGTATTTTCTCTTTCATCATTTCCTCCGTTCATATTACTTTTTCCTCTTGCTCTTCCAATAGCATCAATTTCATCAATAAATATAATTGCGGGTGATTTTTCTTTTGCTTGCTTGAAAAGATCCCTAACCCTCGAAGCTCCAACTCCAACAAACATTTCTACGAAATCTGATCCTGAAAGTGAAAAAAATGGAACTTTAGCTTCACCAGCTACGGCTTTTGCAAGAAGAGTTTTTCCTGTTCCTGGCAGACCAACTAAAAGTGCTCCTTTTGGAATTTTTCCTCCAAGTTTAGTGTATTTTGTAGGGTTTTTTAAAAAATCAACTATTTCTTGAACTTCTTCTTTTGCACCTTCTAATCCTGCTACATCTTTAAATGTAATTTTAATATCACTTTTTTGATCAAATAATTTTGCTTTAGATTTTCCAATGCTGAAAATTTGAGATCCAGCACCTCCACCACCTCCAGACATTCTTTTCATAAAAAATATCCATAGTCCAATTAATATGAATAAAGGTAAAAATCCAATTAATACATCAAACCATTTGTTTTCGATTGTTTTAAAGTTATAACTAAACTGAATACCTTTTTGCTCAGCTTGCTCAAGTTTATTTTGAAAAAGTTCTAAATTTCCAATTTCAAAAATATAATGAGGACCATTTATGTTTTTTTGACCTAAAAAATTAACTGAATTTGCATTTTTATGATCCGGACTATTTAAAGCATCTCTTTGGAGGGTAACTTGCGCTAAATTTTTATTTACCACAGTAACTTCTTTAATTTCACCTTTGTTTAAAAATCTTTCAAAACTTGAAATATTAATATTTTTAGATGCTGTTGTAGTATTGTCTCCACCAACAAAATATGTGCTGGCAAAAAACAATATTATTAAACCATAAATCCAATATGAACTTAATTTAGGTTTTTTGTTAGGCTGTTTCGTATTCTTCATTTTAATATTTTGTTTCAACTAGGGTTGATTTTGCATCTTCCCATAATTCTTCAATGTTATAATATTCTCTAGTTTCTTTATTAAAAATGTGAATTACCACATCTACATAATCCATTAAAACCCATTTACAATTTTCAAGCCCTTCAATGTGCCAAGGCTTTTCTGATAATTCTTTGCTAACACATTTTTTTATTGAGCTTGTTATCGCATTGACTTGAGTGGAAGAGCTTCCAGTGCATATAACAAAATACTTACATGCAACATTTTCAATTGTTCTTAAGTCAAGGATATTAATTTTTTCACCTTTAACATGTTCAATTCCTTCAATTACATTTGATATTAAATTATCTGTATTCAAATTTATATTTATTAGGTGTAAATTTAGGATATTTAATTCTACTACTTTAGTTTTAATAAATATATAAATTACACTGTGAATATAATCAAACTTAGTGCCATTGACTCTACAAATGAATATTTAAAAATAAATTTTTTAGATACAATCAAAAATGATATTCAAATTGCATACACATTTAATCAAACTAAAGGTAAAGGTCAAAGGGGGAATTCATGGATTAGTGAGCCAGATAAGAATTTAGCTTTTTCTGTTTTATTTGTACCAAATAATTTAAAAATACAAAATCAATTTTTTATAAATATTATTTTTTCATTATTCATTTTTAATACTTTAAAATCATTAAAAATTCCTGACATAAAAATTAAGTGGCCTAACGACATTATGTCAGGGAATAAAAAGATATGTGGAATTCTAAATGAACTAAAAGTAAAAGGAAATAAAATAGAAAAAATAATAATTGGATTTGGATTAAATATTAATCAGGAAAATTTTGAAAATTTACCTAATGCAAGCTCACTAAAAATATTAAATGGAACAAATTATGATTTAAATCATTTGACGATGCTTTTTATTCAAAATTTAAAAAAATATAATTACTTAGATTTTTTAATTAATCCAGAATCGAAAAACGATATTGACAACTTCTTTTCTTTGTACAATAAAAACCTTTATGGACTTAATAAATCCTTTAAGTTTAAAGATTCAAAAAATAATTGTTTTTTTGGAAAAATTTATAATGTTGATAAAGAAGGTTTACTAAAGATTAAAAAAAACGATGATAGTTTCGAATACTTTAATTTTCATGAAATTAAAATGATATATTAAAATATGGAATCATTTGTTGAATGGGGTTATTTGGGGTTGTTTTTATCTAGTTTTTTAGGTGCTACAATTATTCCGTTAAGTTCTGAAATTGTTTTAAGCCTATTGTTAACTCAAGGTTTTGATCTTAATTTAAGTATAATAATCGCCACAATTGGAAATTGGCTTGGTGGCTTAAGCAGTTATTACTTAGGAAGTTTAGGAAAGTGGGATTTTGTAGAAAAATACTTTCGTATTAAAAAAGAAAAAATTACTCGTTTTAAAATTAAGATTGATAAGTGGGGAAGCATTTATGCATTTCTATGTTGTTTACCTTTTGTTGGTGATCCCATAGCAATTAGTTTAGGGTTTTTTAAAATAAACTTATTAAAGGTTTCTGCTTGGATGTTCATTGGAAAACTAGTAAAGTATATTCTTTGGACTGTAATTACTGTGTGGGGAATTTCAATTTTTTAACTCTTCGTACCTTCCAGGAGCCAAAATACCAGATAAAAAATCAAAAATAAATTGTGGAACAATTTTAATTAAAAACACTACTAATTTCCAAGTTTTTGTTGGCACAACAATTTTTTTTCCTTTTAACATTCCAATTACTCCTTCCTCTGCAATCCTATATGCAGATTTTTTTAAAAATTTAGGAACACTATCCATCTCATCTTGAACTCCACTTGCAGTATGAAAGTTAGTAACTGTATATCCAGGGCATAGCGCAGTGGATGTTATCCCTTTTGAGTTGTAATTTATATTCAAAGCCTCGCTGAATCGGTTCATGAAAGTTTTAAGTGGACCATACATAACTTGAATTGCTGCTGGTGGAGCAAATGCAGCAACTGATGAAACAATCATTATTTTTCCACTATTATTTTTGATCATATTTCGCACAAAAAGTTTTGTCAAAGAAATTACAGAGGTTCCTAAAACTCTTATACAATTTTCTTCGTCCTCAACTGAATTTTTTTCAAAAGCGTCTGGAAGTGCGTATCCAGCATTGTTAACTAGAATATCAACTTGATAATTTTTAGATTCACAAAAATTATAAATATTTTGTGGACCTTGTTTGTCAGCTAAATCACAAGAAAAACAGGCAGTTTCAACTCCATAATTAGAATTAATTTCTTTTGAAATTGATTTTAATTTATTTTCGGATCGAGCAGTTAAAATTATATTAAAACCTCTTTTAGCCAAAGAATAACATATTTGTAAACCAATTCCTGAACTTGCTCCAGTAACTAATGCAAATTTTTTCATTAAACTAATCTTGAAATATTATTTGATAAATCATTTATAAATGATTGTAACGGACTTTTAACCATCATTTGAATCATTGGATTTAAATCTCCGTTAAATTCTAGTTCAAAGTTACAGCTGTCATTATCTATTTTTTGAATATTTGCAGTCAATGAAAAAATAATTTTAGACTCACTAGATTTCATTACTATTTTTGACGGTGAATTTCTCTCATCAATTATTAATTTTATAGCAGGCATTCCTTTTAAAGAAAAAATTAAAGTCTCGTTGTCTATAATTTCAAATTTAGAAATGTTTTCTGGCATTATTTTTTTAAAATTTTCAATTGCAGTTAATTTTTCAAATAATTGATTGTCTGAAATATTAACGCTATTTATTGTACTATTTAATTTCATGATTTATTATTTTACTGATTCCAATTACTTGGATTTTTTTTCCATTCCTTCAGGGTTTTAAACTCATCATCATTTATGTATTTAATATCTAACGCTTGATCTAAAAGAAAATCATAAGAACTTAATGTATGAAGTTCAACATTTTTATTTTTAAAATTCTCATATGATACATTAAATCCATAAGTGAAAATACTAATCATACCTTTAACTATTAATTCTTCTTCCCTTAGGGCATCGACAGCCATTAAACTGCTGTTACCAGTGCTAATCAAATCCTCAATTACAACAACTTTTTGTGATTTTGAATATTGCCCTTCAATTTGATTTTTTCTTCCATGTTTTTTTGAATTTGGTCTTATATAAATAAATGGAAGATTCATCATGTCAGCGACTAGCATTCCAATCCCTATAGCTCCAGTGGCTACACCAGCTATAACATCAGGTTTTCCGTAAAGCTCTTCTATTTGTTTTACGATTTGTTCTTTCACGAAAATTCTTATTTGTGGGTGCGAAAGAATTATTCTGTTATCACAATATATAGGAGATTTCCATCCACTAGCCCAAGTAAATGGATTTTTTGAATTTAATTTTATTGCGTTAATTTGTAGAAGTAATTCAGCTGTTTTTTTTGCTGTATATTTATTTAAAACCATAAAACAAATGTATAAAGTTTTTGTTAATGAAAATGTAATATTATTAACTAGTGAAATTCCTTTTGGTTCTAAAATTAATTTATTTGATTTAAAAAAAATCTCTTTAAAAGAGATTATTTCTAATGTAAAAAAACACAAAAAAATTTTTTTATTTCATAAAAATTCTGAAAAATTAATTTCAAGTTTTAAAAAAAAAATTAAGGTAATTTCTGCTGGTGGTGGAATAGTTAAAAATAGTTTTGATGAAACTCTTTTTATTTACCGACGAAATAAATGGGATTTACCCAAAGGTAAAAAGGATAAGGGTGAAACCATTGATTTAACAGCCTTAAGAGAAGTAAAAGAAGAAACTGGCATTGGTAATTTAAAAATTATTGATTTTAGAATGAAAACATATCATATTTTCAAAAAAAACAATGAATATTGTTTGAAAGAAACAACTTGGTATAATATGATATCTGATTTTGACGGAAAATTTATTCCTGAAATTAAAGAAGATATAACTAAGGTTGTATGGAAAAACGAAAGTAAAATACAAAAGATTAAAAATACTTTTCCAAATATAAAGTTGCTATTAAATATTTAGTCAATTTTAACTGATTTCGGCACCAAGAGTTTATAATCTCCATTATTTACAATCAATTCTCTTACGATACCACTGCTTATAAATGATGTTTTAGCAGATGTCAATAAAAAAATCGTTTCAATTTTAGATAATTTTCTATTAGTCCTAGCTATTGCCTTTTCAAATTCAAAATCACCATTATTTCTTATTCCTCTAACTATAAAGTTTGCGCCAGTTTTTTTACAAAAATCTATTGTTAAACCTTCGTAACTTTCAACTTTAATTTTAGATTCATTTTTAAAACACTCTTTGATAAATGAAACTCTTTGTTTTTCAGAAAACATTGTTTTTTTATTGATATTTTTTCCAACACCAACAATAATTTCATCAAAAAGTAATAAACTTCTATTTAAAATATCTAAATGACCTAAAGTGAAGGGGTCAAATGATCCTGGAAATACAGCTTTTTTCATAATAAGTAAATATATAAATTTAAATAGTTGCTTGATTTATAATTTCATCACATAATTGAGTAATAGAAATTCCACTTGTTTGTGCTTGTTTAGGAAATATACTTTCGTTTGTCATTCCTGGAATTGAATTTATTTCTAAAAAATATGCAATATCATTAATAATAATAAACTCACTTCTAGTGAATCCTTTCATACCAAGTTTTTTATAAATTTTAATGGAAAGATTTGTAACTATTTGTTTTTGTTTTTCTGAAATATTTGCTGGTGTTATTTCTTTTGAATTACCATTATATTTAGCATCATAGTCAAAAAAATCATTTTCTGTAATAATTTCAGTAATTCCAAAAACCTTAACTTTATTTTGATAGTTCATAACACCAACTGAAACTTCAATACCATCAAGAAAAGATTCAATTAAAACTTCATCATCATAATCTAAAGCTTTGTTAATAGATTTTTTTAATTCATTTTCTTCATAAACTTTAAATACTCCAAAACTACTACCAGACCTGTTGGCTTTTACAAAACAAGGTAAACCAACTTTTTGAATAATACTCTCAATTTTAAAATTTTCATTTTTATTTATATGAAAGGAATTTGCAGTTGGTATGTTGTACTTTTCAAGAACAGATAAACAGTCTCTTTTGTTAAAAGTTAATGCAGATGTATAAGGATCACATCCGGTATAGGGAATATTTTTAAGCTCAAAATAGGATTGAATCAATCCGTTTTCACCTGGAGACCCATGAATAATTATAAATGCTATTTCTAATTTAATTTTGGTATTATTTGAAATTATTGAAAAATCTTCAAGATTTACATTAGACTTTTCATTTTTATCATTCAAATAAATCCAATTTTCTTTTTTAACTATGATTTTATAGGGTTGGTATTTTAATCTATTAATATTTTCATATATAACTTCACCACTTTTCAATGATATTTCTTTTTCTGATGAAAAACCGCCCATTAAAACAGCTACATTTTTTTTCATATTAGCTAAAATATCATTTATTTTTTTTCAAATCGTATTAGTAAGCTTATTTTATATATTTGTCTCTTATATCGTATATGAATTTTATTAAATATATATTTTCTAAATATTTTTTCAAACAGTTGTTTAAGGCTATTGTTTTAACTCTTTTTTCTGTTTTAATTCTCTATTTTTATTTAAATATTACAACAAATCACAATAAATATATTAATGTTCCCGAACTACAAGGAGTTGATTTTAATAGGGCTATTGATGTTTTAGAAGAAAATGATCTTTCATACATAGTTTTAGATTCAGCTTTATATAATCCAGAATATCCAAAATTCTCTGTTTTAGAACAATTACCAAAATCAAATTCTCAAGTCAAGAAAAGCAGAAAGATTTACCTTACTTTAAATCCAAGCAATTACGGAAAAGTCTCAGTTCCTAATATTATACAAATTACTCAAAGAAGTGCTAATTCTTCTCTTTTAGCTTCAGGATTAGAAATTGGAGATATTACTTATGAAAATAATATTGGAAAAGATATGGTTTTAGAAATTTTGTTCAATGGTAATAAATTAAAAGTTGGAGATATGGTTCCTAAGAAATCAAAAATTGATTTAATTCTAGGAAATGGAATAATTGAAGAAAAATAGACATGGAGGTAAGTGATAATATAGAGAGTGAGTTATTTGAACATTTTCAATTTAAAGCAGATAAAGGACAAGAACCATTACGGGTTGATAAGTATTTAATGAATAGAATTGAAAATTCCTCAAGGAACAAAATTCAGATTGCTGCAAAAAACGGATCCATATTTATTAATGAGCAAATTGTAAAATCAAATCACAAAGTAAAACCTGGAGATTTAGTCAAGGTAATGTTTACCCATCCACCTTATGAAAACCTTTTAGTTGGCGAAAAAATGTCACTTGAAATTATTCATGAGGACAAAAATCTTTTAGTTGTTAATAAACCGGCTGGCCTTGTAGTTCACCCTGGGCACGGAAATTACAGTGGAACACTACTCAACGGATTGATCCACCACTTTAACAATCTACCTCAAAATAAGGATGGTAGACCGGGTCTTGTACATAGAATTGATAAAGATACTAGTGGACTTTTAGTAGTAGCTAAAGATGAAAAATCTATGACTAATTTAGCTAAGCAGTTTTTTTTAAAAACCTCCAAAAGAAAATATCACGCACTTGTTTGGGGAATCTTAAAAGATGAAAAAGGAACAATTAATGAGAGATTAGCTAGAGATCCTAAGAATCGTTTAATAATGAGTGTTCCTGAAGATAATGAAAACGGTAAAAGTGCAATTACTCATTATAAAGTCATTGAAAGATTTAATTATGTCACTCTAATTGAGTGTCAATTAGAAACTGGAAGAACTCATCAGATAAGAGCCCACATGAAACATATTGGTCATCCGATTTTTAATGATGGTCGATATGGTGGTGATAAAATACTAAAGGGTACTATTTTTAATAAATACAAACAGTTTGTTTTAAATAGTTTTAAATTAATTCCAAGACAAGCTCTACATGCTAAGTCTTTGGGGTTTGTTCATCCAGTTTCTAAAAAAGAATTAAATTTTGAATGTAATCTTCCTGATGATTTTGAACAGTGTTTAGAAAAATGGAGGAATTATTCCAGTTTGTAATAAATTTTATTAATTTACATTTAAGTTTTTTATTTATGAAAATTATTATTTCACCTGCAAAGTCACTAAATTTTGATAAAAGTTTACCGACATTAGATTTTTCATTTCCAGAATTTTTGAATGAATCAAAATCGATAAATGATGTTTTAAAAACAAAAAACCCAAAACATTTGAAAGATTTAATGAAAATTTCAGATAAAATAGCTGAATTAAATTGGAATCGAAATTTAAATTTTGAAACCCCATTTAATTCCAATAATGCTAGACCTGCATTGTTTACTTTTGATGGAGATGTTTACTCTGGAATCGATTCATTTACTTTAAGTGAAACTAAAATCAAAAAAGCTCAAGCTTCATTAAGAATATTATCTGGATTATACGGTTTACTTAAGCCTTTAGACTTAATGCAAGCTTACAGATTAGAAATGGGAACAAAACTAGTTGTAGGTAGCTCTAAAAATCTTTACGAATTTTGGAATAATAAAATTACTAATAGTTTAAATAGCGAATTGGATATAAATGAACTGTTTATAAATTTAGCTAGTAATGAATATTCAGCTGTTATTAATAAAGATTTGTTGAAAGTGGGTATGATTTCCCCAGTTTTTAAAGATTTTAAAAACGGAAAATTTAAAATAATTTCATTTTATGCAAAAAAAGCTAGAGGAATGATGACAAGATTTCTTTTAGATAATGATATTGAATCAGCTGATGATTTAAAGCAATTTGATTATGGCGGTTATTCATTCAGTTCTGAGCAAAGCGAAATTTCTAAAGAATTAGTGTTTACTAGATGATTTTCCTCTAACTGAATTTATAAATTCAGCAATATTCTCCTTATTGTTATTATTTAAAAACTTTATAAATGCTGATCCTATTATAGCACCTCCACTATTTCTTGTAGCGTCAAGAAAAGTTTTATTATTGCTAATTCCAAACCCAATTAATAATTTGGATTTTAAACCCATAGAATTAATTCTTTTAAAATAATTTTTTTGATTTTCGTTGAAAGAATTTACTGCTCCGGTAATACTAAAACTACTAACCATATATATGAACCCTTTTGAAACCCTATCAATAAAACGTATTCTTTCATTACTCGTTTGAGGAGTTATTAAAAACATATTTAATAAATCGTATTTATCAAATACGGATTTATATTCTTTTTCGTATACCTCTACAGGTAAATCAGGTATTATTAATCCATCAATTCCAACAGATTTACAATTTTTACAAAAATCTTCTACTCCAAATTGTAATATCGGATTGAAATAACCCATTATTATTAGAGGAACATTTGTCTTTTTTCTAATACCTTTTAACTGTTCAAAAAGTTTAATTGAATTCATTCCATTATTTAATGCTGTTGTAGAACTTTCTTGAATAGTTGGACCGTCGGCTAATGGATCACTAAAAGGAAGACCAATTTCAATCATGTCAACATCACACTTGCTTAGTTCAGTAATTATTTCTTCTGTATCATTGATGTTGGGGTATCCTGCAGTAAAATATATTGATAAAATATCTTTTTTTTCTTCTAAAACTTTATTTATTCTGTTCATTATTATAATTTGAAATAATCAATATAAGTATCTAAATCTTTATCTCCTCTTCCAGAGCAATTAAAAACTAAAATATCATTTTTTTTAAATTCTTTTTTGTCTAAAACAGCAAATGCATGTGATGTTTCTATTGCAGGAATAATTCCTTCAAGTCTAGATAAGTTTAGCCCCCAGTCCATAGCTTCAGCATCATCAATTGAGTAAAATTCACCTCTTTTAGATTTATATAAATTTGCATGCATTGGACCAATTCCCGGGTAATCTAAACCAGCAGAAATAGAGTAAGGTTCTGTAATTTGTCCATCCTTAGATTGCATGAGTAATGTTTTTGATCCGTGTATTATTCCTTGTTTTCCTAATATTGAAGTTGCTGCACTTTTTCCAGATTTAATTCCTTTTCCTGCTGCCTCTATGCAAATGATTTTAACATTATTATTATCTAAATAAGGGTAAAACAGACCTGCAGCATTACTTCCTCCTCCAACACAAGCTATTACGTAGTTTGGATCTTTTGTGCCTTCCAATGTTTCTAATTGATTCATGACTTCATTACCAATTACTGATTGAAATTTAGCAACCATATCAGGATAGGGATGAGGACCAACAACTGAGCCTATTATGTAATGCGTATCAATTGGATTATTTATCCAATCCCTAATTGCTTCATTAGTTGCATCTTTCAGAGTTTTACTCCCTGAAGTTGCAGGTCTGACTTCCGCACCTAGCATTTTCATTCTAGCAACATTTGGAGCTTGTCTACTTATATCAATTTCACCCATATAAATTATACATTCTATTCCCATTAACGCACAAACAGTAGCTGTAGCTACGCCATGTTGACCGGCACCTGTCTCTGCAATAATTCTTGTCTTGCCCAATTTTTTAGCTAATAAAATTTGACCAATTGTATTATTAATTTTATGTGCACCAGTGTGGCATAAATCTTCTCTTTTAAGATATATTTTGGTATTATATTTTTCTGAAAGTCTGCTTGCAAAATATAAAGGAGTAGGTCTACCAACATAATCTTTTAAAAGTTCATCAAACTCTTTCTTAAAACTAGTCTCTGAACATATTTTTATGTATTTTGATCTTAACTCTTCAATATTGGAATACATCATTTCTGGAATGTATGCGCCGCCAAATTCTCCGTAATATCCTTTGTTATCAACGTTATAAGTACTGTTCATTATTTAAATTTTATCAATTAATGATTTTATTTTATCTCTGTCTTTTTTTAAATTAGGAAATTCAAACTTGCTGTTTATATCTATTCCGATAATTGGATAAATTTTTCTAATTTTTTTAATCTCTTCGATATCATTCTCACTTATCCCTCCACTCAAAAAAAAGTATTTTTTTGAATTGTAATTTTTTAATATTTCCCAATTAAATTTTTTTCCACTTCCTCCGTGAAGATTAGTTTTTGTGTCAAACAAATAATAATCTGAAACATTTTCAAATTTTTTCACTTTATCAAAATTAAAAGTATCATCAATTTTAAACACCTTTATTACTTTACAAATTGATTTTATTGATAAACAATATCTGACATCTTCTTCTCCGTGAAGCTGAACATAATCAAGTTTGTATTTTTTTATATTATCAATTACTTCATTTATTTCCTGATTCACAAAAACACCAACTCTATTTATTTTATCATTTAATATTAATTTTGATTCATTAAAAAATCTTTTTGATTTCTTGTAAAAAATAAAACCCATAAAATCAGGCTTTAAGCTTTCAATTTCACTAATATTTTCTGAGAATTTCATCCCACAAACTTTTAATTTCATATTATGTTTTGAATTAGATTTAAAACTTCTTTTCCTGGGTTATTGTTTTTCATAAATAATTCTCCGATTAAAAAACCTTTAAATCCATATTTTCTAAGTTTTATTATTTCATTATAATTTGAAATTCCACTTTCTGAGATTTTTGTAAACTTTTTAGGAATCATATTAGATAATTTTATACTTGTATTAATATCAACTTCAAAAGTTTTTAAATTCCTATTATTAACTCCAATGATATCAATAGTGTTTGTTAAACATTTTTTTAATTCATTTTCATCATGTATTTCAATTAATACCTCAAGTCCAATTTCTTTTGCTAATGAGCTAAAGCTCTTTATTTGATCTTTTTCAAGACATGCTGCAATCAACAGTATAACATCTGCACCATTTGCCTTAGCTTCGATTATTTGATATTCATCAATAATAAATTCTTTTCTTAGAATAGGAATATTTGTTAATTTTCTAGCATTTCTCAAGTCATTTAAACTTCCTCCAAAATAATCTTTGTCAGTTAACACAGAAATTCCGCAAACATTCACATTATTATAACCAGTAATTATTTCATTAATTGAAATAGAATCGTTTATAATTGACTTTGAAGGGGATTTTCTTTTATGTTCAGCAATAATTCCATGTGAACTATTTTTTAATCTTTCAACTAAAGAAATTGATTTTCTTTCAAAATTTGGAAGTTTTTTTAATTCTTCAATTGAAATTGTTTTTTTGACAATTTCTAACTCATTTTTTTTGGTTTCTATTATTTTTTCTAGAATAGTCATTATTCACTTAAGTTTTTAAGTTTATTAAATGCCTCTAATGCTTTATTAGTCTTTAAAGATTCTTTAGCTTTTTCTATACCCTCATTAATTGAAGTATTTAGCGCTGTAGAAATAGCTAATCCTGCATTTGCAAAAATGACTTGGTTTTGAGATTTTGTTCCTTTATTTTGTAAAATATCCATGAATATTTTTGCAGATTCTTTAATTGTTTCTCCTCCACTGATAGATTTTGAATTTAATTTTTGTAAACTTAAATCTTGCGGAGAAAATATATTTTCTTCATTTCTAGTTATTATTTTAACGTTTCCTGTTAGCGATATTTCATCATAACCATCTAAGGAATGAATTATCGCATAGTTTTTATTTGTTTTTTGAAATAAATAGGAATAAAGCCTTGCAAGCTCTAAATTAAATACACCTACTATTTGATTTTTCGGAAAAGAAGGATTTACTAAAGGTCCTAAAATATTAAAAAAAGTTTTTAATCCTAGCTCTTTTCTTATTGGAGCAACGTTTTTCATAGCAGGGTGAAAAAGAGGTGCATGTAAAATACATATTCCACTTTTCTCAATTGATTTTTTTAGAAAATCTTTATTATTTGAAAACTTGATGCCTAAGAATTCCAATACATTACTTGATCCACAAGATGATGAAACCCCATAATTACCATGCTTTGAAACATTTACTTTAGCTCCAGCAGTTACAAATGCTGATAATGTAGAAATATTAAATGTGTCTTTATTATCTCCCCCTGTTCCACATAAATCAATTGCATTGTATTCTGACAAATCAATCTTAACACATAACTCTAATAATGCTTCTTTAAAACCTTGCAGTTCTTCCAAAGTAATATTTCTCATCATAAAAATTGTCAAAAATGAACTAATGTGACTATTATTATATTTCCCTTTTGAAATATTTAATAACACTTCTTTGGCTTCATCTTTAGATAAAGTATTATGTGAGCTAAGCTTGTTAATTATATCTTTCATCAATTATTTTTTAACCAATTATTTAGAAGTTCTTTTCCTTCTTCAGTTAGAATTGATTCTGGATGAAATTGAACTCCCCTTATATTATAGTTTTTATGTTTTAAAGCCATTATTTGTTTATTTTCATCATAGGCTAAAATCTCAAGACAATCTGGAATAGGTTCTTCTACAACCCAGGAATGGTATCTTCCAACATTAAGTGGATTTGATAGTTTATTGAAAATATAATCTTTATTTATAATATTTATTTTACTAGCTACACCGTGAAAGACTTCGTCAAGGTTTTTAAGTTTAGCACCATAAACTTCAGCTATTGCTTGATGACCTAAACAAACTCCAAGAATTTTTTTAGATTCTCCAAAATGAGATATGATATTTTTCAATTCTCCAGCCTCATCTGGAATACCTGGACCCGGTGATAGAACTATGTAATCATATTTTTCAATTTCTTTCAACGTTACTTCGTCATTTCTTTTAACAGTAACTTGACAATCTAGTTCTTCAAAATAATGAACCAAATTGTATGTGAAAGAATCATAATTATCTATAACTATTAATTTCATATTTAGATTTTTTCAGCTAGTTCTAAAGCTTTATTTAATGCCCCTAGTTTATTATTTATTTCTTGTAATTCACTTTCTGGATTTGATTTTGAAACTATCCCTGCTCCAGCTTGAAAAATAAGTTCATGATTTTTACTTAAAAATGATCTTATAATTATTGCATGGTTAAAATTACCTTCAAAATCCATAAATCCAAGTGCTCCTCCGTAAAATGATCTATTACAATTTTCATAATCAGAAATCAGCTGCATAGCTCTATGTTTTGGAGCCCCTGATAATGTCCCTGCCGGAAAGGTGTCAGCTGCAATTTGAAGAGTGGGGGAATTGTTTTTTTTGGTAGCAGTTACCTTTGAAACTAAATGAATGACATGAGAATAAAATTGTATTTCTCTGTCTTTTTCAACAATTACGTTATTTCCATTTCTACTTAAATCATTTCTAGCTAAATCTACAAGCATCATGTGTTCGCTATTTTCTTTTTTGTCAATAGCTAATTTTTTAGCTTCAATAGAATCTTTTTTGTCATTTCCTGTTCTTATGAAAGTTCCGGCTATTGGATGAATTTCTGCTTTATTATTTTCTACAACAAGTTGAGCTTCTGGTGAACTTCCAAATATTTTATAGCTACCATAATCAAAATAAAAGAGATAAGGAGAAGGGTTTACTGATCGTAATGCTCTGTACAAATTAAACTCATCACCTTCAAATTTTTGTTTAAATCTTCTTGACAAAACTATTTGAAATACATCTCCACGTTCACAATGTTTTATTCCTTTTTTAACTAAATCTACATATTCATTATCTTTCAAGTTTGATGTTATTTTTCCAGATTTAGAAAAAGGAAATTTTGAAAATTTATTGGATTTTATATATTCTTCAATTTCATTTAAATTATTTTTTTCATCATAACTATGGTGAAGTAAAACAGCTTCATTATTGAAAACGTTAATTATAATAATGTTAGAATAAAATGCGTAAAAAATATCGGGAATTTCTATATCATTTTTTTTAGATTTTAGTGAAATTTTTTCAAAATGTTTTACTGCGTCATAGTTCATATATCCAATCACACCGCTTTCGAAAAATTTTGAATCTGACTTTGAGGTTTCAAATTTTTTACAAAACAAGTTGAGCTCTGAAACAACATTAACTTTTTTATTTATTTCTTTTATTTGACTTTTTTTATCTGGAAATGTTTGATTTATTTTATCTGCCTTTACTTTAAATGTTGATATTGGGTTAAAACATACATATGCATAACTGTTGTCATTAGCTCCATAATCACTACTTTCTAAAAGTATTGAATCAGAAAACTTGTCCCTGATTTTTTGGTATATACTAACAGGTGTCATTGTATCAGCTAGTATTTTTTTTCTGTAAGTTTTTATTTTATACACTGTATATGTTTTTTTAATTAAAAAAGGCTTGTCGATAAACAAGCCTTTTTATATTTGAACAAACTAAAAGATTATCTCGACTTAATTGAAATTAAGTAAGCGCCACCAATTAGTTTGTGATAATTTTTTAAACATTAATCAAATATATAAACGAAAATTATACATAACAAAAAATATTTAATAATTTTATTTTTAAATAATTAAAAAAATGGACTTAGATCAAATAAAATGGGCAAGTGATGCATTTGTTACTAGTAATACTATTCTTGATGTTAGGACTCCTCAGGAATATTCTGAAGGTTATATTTCTAATGCAGTTAATTTGAACATATATGATGCAAACGCATTTATGTCTAAAGTTCAATCATTCAACAAAGAAAATAACTATTACATATATTGTAAATCTGGTGGAAGAAGTTCCCAGGCCTGTCAAATAATGAGTCAGCTAGGCTTTAATAATGTTTTTAATCTTGTAGGGGGAATTACAAATTGGAAAGGTGAAATTGTAAAATGATGTTACGTTTAAGATATTTTTTTGAGAGATATGGTTATTCTGTTTGCTCTAGACTAGCCGATTGGTTGGGTATGAAGAAAAAAAATGTCAGAATATTTTTTATTTACAGTAGCTTTTTTTCTTTAGGATTTGGCTTTTTCTTTTATCTAATTTTAGCTTTTTGGTTAAGAATTAAAGATTTAATTTCATCGAAAAGATCCTCAGTTTTTGATTTATAAAAAAAAGATTTGAATATTTACTTTTTATTCGCATCTTGTTGACTCAAGTATTAAATTACCATCACAAAATGAAAAAAATATTCTTAAGTCTTATTTTAGTATTATCATCAACCCTATCTTTTTCCCAAGAAAAAGGATTGGATCAACAAATAGATGAAGCCTTTGCACCAATTTCTGATTTCTTTAGCAATGTTGTGTTTTTTCAAGTTGGAGGATATCCTTTTGTCATTCTTTTGCTAGTTGGAAGTGCAATGTTTTTTACGGTTTATTTTGGATTTCCAAACATTAAATATTTTTCTACCGCAATTAACGTTGTTAGAGGAAAATATGATGACCATGATAAAGATGAGTCCTCAAGCGATGGAGAAGTTTCTCATTTTCAAGCTTTAGCTACTGCAGTTTCTGGTACTGTTGGTAATGGTAATATTGCTGGAGTTGCATTAGCAATTGCGTTAGGAGGTCCAGGGGCCACTTTTTGGATGATTATATGTGGATTGCTGGGCATGTCTACTAAATTTGTTGAATGTACTTTAGGAGTTCAATATAGAGACGTTGGAGAAGATGGGACCGTTTATGGAGGTCCAATGTATTATTTGACCAAAGGACTTAAAGAAAAAGGTTTTGAAAACTTAGGTAAAATTGCAGCCGTTATTTTTGCGATATGCTGTATTGGAGGTTCTTTTGGAGGAGGGAATGCTGCTCAGTCTAACCAGGCAACAATTGTTGTTAAACAGTTACTTGGCTTTGAAAGTACTAGTGCTGGAGCTGTCATTGGGTTGATTTTAGCAATTGTAGTCGGAGTGATTATAATAGGTGGTATTAAAAGAATTGCTTCAGTTACTGAAAGAGTGGTGCCTTTTATGGCGCTTCTTTATTTATTCGCGTGTTTGTATATTATATTATCAAATTTCACTTTTGTTGATGATGCAATAACTTTAATTATTACAGAGGCTTTTAATCCTACTGCAATGGGAGTAGGTGGAGTTATCGGAGTTCTTATGGTTGGTTTTAAAAGAGCTGCTTTTTCAAATGAAGCTGGGGCTGGCTCTGCTTCAATTGCTCATTCGGCTGTTAAAACAAAACATTCAGCAAGTGAAGGTTTGGTTGCACTTTTAGAGCCTTTTATTGACACAGTTGTTATTTGTACAATGACTGCTTTAGTTATAATAATATTCAATTTTGGTGGTTACTTTGAATATGGTGGAGATGGTTTAGGAACTGTTTTAATTGATGGTGTTCCATTTGAAGGAGCAGGAATTACATCACAAGCCTTTGCTGAATACATTCCGTTTTCTGATGTGTTTTTAACAATTGCAGTTGTATTATTTGCTGTTTCAACAATGATTTCATGGTCATATTATGGATTACAATCTTGGAAATTCTTATTTGGAAGAGGTAAAGCAGCTGATTTAACTTATAAATTACTTTTTTGTTTATTTATAGTTATTGGTGCAGCGGCAAGTATGAATTCAATATGGGCGTTTTCAGATGCAATGATTTTTGCTATGGTATTTCCAAATATGATAGGATTATACTTTTTATTCCCTGTTGTTAAAGAACAACTTAATAAGTATTTAAAAGTAATTAAATCTTAATTTTTTATTTAATTTTGGCACTAATATTGTTTTAATATTATTGAACACAAATAAATAACTAATCCATGGATTTTGATTTAGGGCCCAATAATACTTTAGTTGCAGAATCTGCTAGATCTTTTGCTGATAAGTTTATCAAACCTCACATAATGGACTGGGATGAATCTCAACACTTCCCAAAAGATTTATTTAAAAAAGCTGGTGAGTTTGGCTTTATGGGTGTATTAGTTCCAGAATCTTTGGGAGGCTCAGGTTTAGGTTATCACGAATATGTTTCTATTATTGAAGAAATTTCAAAAGTAGACCCATCAATTGGACTCTCCGTTGCCGCTCACAATTCATTGTGTACAAATCATATTCTTCTATTTGGAAATGATGATCAAAAAAACAAATGGATTCCAAAATTAGCTTCAGGTCAGCATTTAGGTGCTTGGGGTTTAACTGAAAATAATTCAGGTTCTGACGCTAGTGGTATGTCTTCTACTGCAGTTAAGAACGGAGACGGTTGGGTTTTAAATGGAACAAAAAACTTTATAACTCATGGGATTTCTGGAGATATTGCCGTAGCTGTTTTTAGAACTGGTGAAAAAGGTCAAAAAAGAAATGCTACTGCATTTGTAATTGAAAGAGGAACAAAAGGGTTTAAGGCGGGAAAGAAGGAAAATAAATTAGGTATGAGAGCTTCTGAAACTGCAGAAATGATATTTGATAATTGCATAGTTTCAGATAAAAATAGACTGGGAGAAGTTGGTGAGGGATTTATTCAATCAATGAAAATATTAGATGGTGGACGAATATCAATTGCAGCACTATCTTTGGGTATCTCAAAAGGAGCATTTAATGCTTCATTGAAATATTCAAAGGAGCGTGTCCAGTTCGGTAAACCGATAAGTTCTTTTCAGGGAATTTCATTTAAGCTAGCCGAAATGGCAACAGAAATTGAAGCATCAGAATTATTAATTAGAAAAGCCTCTCAGGAAAAAAACATGAACAGACCCATGACAAAACTTAGCGCTATGTGTAAAATGTATGCTTCCGAAGTCTGTGTTAAGATATCAAATGAGGCAGTACAAATCCATGGTGGATATGGATTTATTAAAGATTTTCCTGTAGAAAAATTTCTAAGAGATTCAAAGTTGTGTACTATTGGAGAAGGAACTACAGAAATACAAAAATTAGTTATCTCTAGAAATATTTTAAAATAATTTCCCAGTAAATAAAAAATGTTTTTATATTTGCTGCCTATTAAAAAGATATATGTTAATTATTCCAGTTAAAGAAGGTGAAAATATCGACAGAGCTTTAAAGAGATTTAAACGTAAATTCGATAGAACAGGAGCTATGAAAAGTTTAAGATCTAGACAAGCTTTTATAAAGCCTTCAGTAAGAAATAGAGACAAGATCAAAAAAGCTTCATACGTTCAAGGCTTAAGAGATCTTGAAAATATTTAATCTTTCCAGCTTTTTTGCTTTAATTGCCTAACTTTACGATAAGTAGGTTAGATGTATTTATCAAATTTTTTTGATTACTTATCTAAAGAGAAAAACTTCTCTAATAATACTGTTGTAGCTTACAGAAATGATCTTGAAACATTTAAATTGTTCTGTTTAGATCATTATGAAATAAGTAATATAGCGGTAGTAACTTACCCTATTATTAGGGATTGGATTATCAATCTTTCCGAAAAAAACCTTTCTCCATTAACTATTAATAGAAAAATATCATCGTTAAGTAAATACTATGATTTTTTGTTAAAAATTCAAGTAAATAAAGTTTCTCCACTTAAAAATCATAAAAGATTAAAAGTTCAAAAAAAATTAATAATTCCATTCTCTGAGGACGAAGTTTTTAAAATTATTGATGTTTTTAGTAAAGACTTTGAAGGCAAAAGAAATTTATTAATTGTAGACACTCTTTACTCAACTGGAATTAGAAGAGATGAACTAATAAATATTAAACTAAACGATATTTTTTTAAGTGAGAATTTAATTAAAGTGTTGGGTAAAAGAAATAAAGAAAGGTTAGTTCCAGTGCTAGCTAGTTTGAATAAAAGAATAAAAGATTATTTAGATTTTAGAAATGAAATTCATTCAAATAGTTCAAGTCTCTTTATAACAAAAAAAGGAAAATCGATTGGTCCTTCTTTAGTTTATAGAGTTGTGAAAAAATATTTTTCAAAAGTTTCTACAAAAGTAAAAACTAGTCCACATGTTTTGAGACATTCCTTTGCAACTCATATGTTAAATAATGGTGCAGATATAAATAGTATTAAAGAAATGATGGGGCATTCAAGTCTTGCTTCCACTCAAATTTATACTAAAATTAAGCTTCCAAAAATTATAAATGACTATAAGAAAAATCATCCTAGAGAAAGAAAAAAGTAGTCTGTTTATTTTTTTTTTAAAATTCAGTATTTTTCTTTTGATTCAAAAAAAATAAATCAATACATTTGCCATCCATTAATTTGGAAAAGCCGATGTAGCTCAGCTGGCTAGAGCAGCTGATTTGTAATCAGCAGGTCGTGGGTTCGAGTCCCTCCATCGGCTCTTAGTTCTTTAAAATAATGGGGAGATACTCAAGCGGCCAACGAGGGCAGACTGTAAATCTGCTGTTTTTAACTTCGCAGGTTCGAATCCTGCTCTCCCCACTAAGTATTTAAGCGAGAGTAGCTCAGTTGGTAGAGCGTCAGCCTTCCAAGCTGAATGTCGCCGGTTCGAACCCGGTCTCTCGCTCAAATTTTTTCTGCCGGTGTAGCTCAGGGGTAGAGCGTTTCCTTGGTAAGGAAGAGGTCACGAGTTCAAATCTCGTCATTGGCTCTTCTAAAATTCACGATCATAAAATTTTTAAAAAAACTGCTTTTATAAGCAGTTTTGAACTATGTGTTTTTATTTATCATATATTTATAAAAATATTAATTAATCCATCAAAATTTATTATGAATTTATTTTTTAAACATACATTACTAGCACTTATATTTATTACATTATCTCAATTTAGTTCAGCTCAGCTAAAAAAAACAGCATCGGTAGAAGGCATTACGGAATATGTATTAGATAATGGTATGAAAGTACTTTTGTTTCCTGATAATTCCTCACAGACTATTACTGTAAATGTTACTTATTTGGTTGGCTCTCGCCATGAGGGTTATGGTGAAAAAGGTATGGCCCACTTACTGGAACATCTTGTTTTTAAAGGAACGCCATCACATAAAGATATTCCTAATGAACTGACAGAACGTGGAGCACGTGCTAACGGAACTACTTGGTACGATCGTACTAATTATTACGAAACATTTAATGCAACTGATGATAATTTGGAATGGGCATTAGATTTGGAATCTGATAGAATGTTGAATTCCTATATAGCAAAGGAAGATCTTGAGTCAGAGTTCAGCGTGGTTCGTAACGAGTTTGAAAGCGGAGAAAATTCACCTTCCAGAACACTTTCTCAAAAAGTAATTCGTACAGCTTATATGTGGCATAATTATGGAAATTCAACCATTGGCAATCGTTCCGATATTGAGCGTGTACCGATTGCAAACCTGAAAGCATTTTATAAGAAATATTACCGACCAGATAATGCTGTATTGATGATTACAGGAAAGATTGATGACGAACGTACTTTGGAATTAGTTGAGAAATATTTTGGCCCTTTGAAGAATCCACCTTTTAAGCTCACTGAAGTACCAACTGTAGAGCCAGCTCAAGATGGTGAAAAGCGTGTTGAATTAAATAGAGTAGGTGACTTGCAATTATTGATGGCATTATATCATTCTCCAGCAGGATCAGATGCAGATTATTCAGCTTTAACGTTGGCTCAAAACGTTTTAAACGATGCGCCGTCTGGAAGACTTTATAAAGCTTTGGTAGAAACACAAATGGCTTCTAGTGTATATGCATCGAATCCTTTTACTAAAGAACCAGGATATATTAACTTTAACGTTAGTGTCCCATCTGAAAAATCACTTCCTGACGCAGAAAAAACCTTATTAAGTGTGTTGGATGATTTAAAAGACAACCCAATTACTACAGACGAATTGAAGCGTGCTCGTGCAAATATCATGAAGCAACTAGATCAGCTTAGTCGAAACTCTGGATACATGGGAACTTATATGAGTGAATTCATTGGTGCAGGAGATTGGCGCTTGGCATTCATTCACAGAGATCGTATTGAAAATACGACCTTGGAGCAAGTCAATGCGGCAGTTCAGAAATATTTTATTCCAACTAATCGTACCATCGGTAACTTTATTCCAACTGCCAAGCCCGAACGTGTTGAGATTTTACACACAGAAGGTTTGGCTGAAATGGTAGCAAGCTACAAAGGTAAAGTGGCTATGGATGTCGGTGAAGATTTTGACGTTAACTATGACAATATTCAAAACCGATTAGACAGCGGAGTTTTGCCAAAATCTGGTATTGAATTTGGATTTATAAATAAAGCTAATCGTGGCGAAACAGTAAACTTATCATTTGCTATGAGAACGGGAACTGTTGATGACTATATGAACAAAGGAATGACAGCAGGATTTGTGGCAAACTTGCTTAACAAAGGAACACAATCACGATCACGTCAAGATATTGAAGATGAGTTGAGTGCTATTAGTTCGTCTGTTGGTTTCAGTGGAAGTAATGGAAGGGTTTATGCTAATATTTCATCAACTAAAGAACACTTATCTGCTGCTCTTGAAATTATGACAGACATGCTTAAAAATCCAAAATTCGAAATTAGTGAACTGGACAAAATTAAAACTCAACGTTTGGCCGGCTTGGAAAGCAGTGCTTCAGACCCTCAATTTGTAGCGGTTCAACGTATGCGTGAAATTAATCAGTTTTACTCCAAAGGTCACCCTAATTACAGTCCTAATATTGAGGAACAAATTGTAATGATTAATGAGGTGAGTATTGAGAGTATTCAATCTTTTTATGAAGAGTATTATGGTGTTGCGAATAAAGCTTCTTTAGTAGCTATTGGAAGTATGGATGTCGATATGGTTAAAACTTATTTTGAGGATAATTTTTCTGATTTTAAATCTGACAAACCATTTTCAGTAATTGAAAATCCATTTAAACAAAATATTGCTGCTAACGAAAATATTATTACACCCGATAAGAAAAATGCCTTTACTGTAGGTATGTTATCTGCTAAAACAACAGAAACTGATGAGGATAACGCTGCACTTCAAGTTGCTGGAATTATTTTTGGAGGTGGATTTTTGAATTCAAGAGTTGCTACTCGTTTAAGACAGCAAGATGGTGTGAGTTATGGTGCTGGTGCTCAGGTGAGTATTGACAGTGATCCTGATGATAAAAATTCGGCTTTGATCATCTATGCTATTTATGCGCCTATGAATGCTGAGAAGGTTCAAATTGGTTTTAAAGAAGAGTTAGAACGTTTTATTAAAGATGGTATCACTCAAGAAGAATTGGATAGTGCAGTCAACGGCTGGGTTCAAGGACAATCAGTTTCCAGAGCAAAAGATAATGAGTTGTCATCATTAATAAACAATAATCTTTATTTTGATAGAGATATGACTTTTTATGCTGCGCTTGAATCTCAGGTTAGTGCGTTAACAGTTGAAAAAGTGAATACTGTTATTAAGAAGTATTTTAAATCACTTGATAATTGGACAGTGGTAAATGGAGGTGATTTTAAATAGTATAATATATTAATTTAAAATTATTTTTATAATGATCAATTGGCATAAAAAGCAAGTAGAAAGAACTTTAAAAAGCTGGGGATTTTCCAATTACCAGGCTTATTGGATTTCTTTTATTAAAGGGTTAGTAATCGGAGGATTAATTGTGTATTTTTTTATTTAGAATAAAAACCTCTTATTTCAATTATTAATTATACATTCGCAACGTTGATTTCCCAATCAACATGTATTAAAAGTTCAAGAGTTTTATGGTCATTATTCTTGAGCTTTTTCTATTTTCTATAATTGTTTCTTTTTTTATTTCGATTTGACCTTCCTTTATTTCTGTTAAAGTTATTTCTGTTTTTTTGTTTAGTAGGCTCTGGAACTGCATTTGGGTCAGGTTCAAATCCTTGTTTGATTTTTGAAGGAATTCTCAAATTGACCAGTTTTTCAATATCTTTTAGATATTGTTTTTCGTCAACACAAACAAGTGAAATAGCTTCACCTTTTGCTCCAGCTCTACCAGTTCTTCCAATTCTATGCACATAATCCTCGGGAATATTGGGAAGTTCATAATTTATTACATGTGGCAACAATGGAATATCTAATCCTCTTGCCGCAATATCTGTTGCAACTAGTATTTCTACAGTACCATCCTTAAAGCCAGCCAATGCCCTTGTTCTTGCTCCTTGGCTTTTGTTTCCGTGAATTGCAGCAGCAGATATGTCTGCTTTAATCATTTTTTTACAAAGATTATTTGCGCCGTGTTTTGTTCTTGTAAAAACTAAAACTTGTTTCCAATTCCCCTCTTTTATTAGCTGAATTATAAGACTGGATTTTTTACTCTTATCTACTTTATATACATATTGAATAATAGCTTCAACCGTTGTATTTTGAGGAGAAGTTTCTACCATTACGGGATTATTTAAAATTCCCTTTGCTAATCTTTTAATTTCTTTAGAAAAGGTTGCAGAAAAAAGCAGGTTTTGTCTTTTGCTTGGTAATAAGTTCATTATTTTATTAATGTCTCTTTGAAAACCCATGTCCAACATTCTGTCAGCTTCGTCTAAAACTAATATTTCTATATTTCGTAAGGATAATAATCGCTGATTTTCGAGATCCAATAAACGGCCAGGTGTTGCGATTAAAATATCAATACCGTTTCTTATTTTAGAAACTTGTGGTTTTTGATTAACTCCTCCAAAAATCACAGTAGATCTTAATTGCAGATAATTACTGTATTCTACAACATTATCATAAATTTGAGCTGCAAGTTCTCTGGTAGGAGTTAGTATTAATGCTCGAATTTTTCTATGATTCGAGTTTGATTGCTTTGAAAGAATCTGTAATAATGGTAGTGTGAAACCAGCTGTTTTTCCCGTTCCTGTTTGCGCTGATGCTAAAACATCTTTTCTTTTGAGAATTAGTGGAATTGCTTTTTCTTGAATTGGTGATGGGTCAGTGTATCCTTTATCGTTGACTGCTTTTAAAAGTGAAGGCATTAAGCCAAGGTCGTTAAATTTCATAGGCATAAAAGCAGAAATATCTACTTTGAATTTTATTTTTGTACTTTATTCATCATTTAAGATCTTAAAAAACATATTTCTGCAAACATAAAGTTTTCTGGTATAAAATTTGTTAAATTAACCTTGAATTAAAATTATTAAATTTACAAGATGAAAAAATGCATTTCAATTTTATGTTTATCATTATTAATCTCCTGCCAATACGAAGATTATGACGACAGTAAGGTAGTTGATTCTCCATTAGCAACTTGCATTGATGGTTATGCCAAAATCCCTGGAACTGACTATGAATATTCTTGTCTTAATTATGATTTAATGGGCCACATAACTCTCGAAGAAATGGATGCAAATGCTGGTAATGATTGCTGGGGTTGGACAGATTCTACAACTGGAAGAGAATATGCAATTATGGGTATAAATAATGGTACCGCTTTTATTGATATTACTGATTCTACATCTCCTATTTATCTTGGTAAACTTCCAACTTCTACAGTTGATAGTGCATGGAGAGATATGAAAGTTTACAATGATCATGTCTATATTGTTAGTGAAGCCCAAGACCATGGTTTACAGGTTTTTAACTTATCAAAGTTGAAAGGAGTCGAATCAAAGCAAGTTTTTTCGGCTGATTATATTGATAATTCATTTGGAAATGCACATAATATTGCAATTAACGAAGAAAGCGGATATGCTTATATTGCTGGTGCAGGAAATAAAGGTATTTATGCTTTTAATTTATCAAATCCATTAGCTCCAAAATTAGAACTTGAAGCGCCCGAATTTGGCTATAGTCATGATGCACAAATCGTAATATACAAGGGTCCAGATACAGATCATGTTGGTAAAGAAATTTATTTTGGAAGCAATGAAAATAGAGTGGATATTATTGATGTTACAAATAAACTAGAGCCAAAGCTTATTAGTACTTTTTTATATGATCATCAGTATACTCATCAGTCATGGCTTACAGACGATCATATGTATGCCTTACTTGGAGATGAATTAGATGAACTTGATTCAAATTATGAATTAAAAGCTGATGCCAAAACAAGAACAGTAATAATAGATTTAAGTGATTTAGATAATCCAGTTTTGCATCATAATTATGAAGCAGAAACTAAAGCTATTGATCACAACGGATATGTCAAAGGAACTGAATTTTTTCTAGCTAGCTACACCGCTGGTTTAAGAGTTTTGGATATTTTAAATATTGATCAAAAAAGTATTTCTGAATTAGGGTTTTTTAATACGTTTCATGATCACAGTGATCATGATCATGGATTACCAAAATTAAATACGATAAAAAATCAAGATCCAGGTGGTGACCATAGTGGAAAAAAAGGTAATAGTGAAGCTTTTAATGGTGCATGGAGTGTTTATCCTTATTTCAAAAGTGGAAACATAATTATTAGCGATATTAATTCAGGATTATTTGTTGTAAAAAAACAGAACTAGCTTATTTTTTTTACATTTTAAACTTTTGCGGTTAGATTTTCTAATTTCTTTACGAAAAAAAAATTAAAACATTTAATATTTTAAGATAAAATTTATATATTTGCACGCATTTTAAAAGTAATAAAACATTATATCATATGGCTAAGGAAACATTTGATCGTTCGAAACCCCATTTAAATATAGGGACAATTGGACACGTAGATCACGGAAAAACTACCCTAACTGCTGCTATTACAAAAGTATTAGCTGATGCAGGATTATCTGAAGTAAGAAGCTTTGACCAAATTGACAACGCTCCTGAAGAAAAAGAAAGAGGGATAACAATTAACACTTCTCACGTTGAGTACCAAACAGCAAATCGTCATTACGCGCACGTTGACTGTCCTGGTCACGCGGATTATGTGAAAAACATGGTAACAGGTGCCGCTCAAATGGATGGTGCAATTCTTGTAGTTGCAGCTTCTGACGGACCAATGCCTCAAACTAGAGAACATATACTTTTAGGAAGACAAGTTGGTATTCCTAGAATTGTTGTTTTCTTAAACAAAGCAGACCAAGTTGATGATGAAGAACTATTAGAACTTGTTGAAATGGAAGTTAGAGATTTATTAAACTTCTATGAATACGATGGTGACAATGGACCAGTAATTTTAGGATCTGCACTTGGAGCTTTAAATGGAGAACAGAAATGGGTTGATACTGTTATGACTTTAATGGAATCTGTTGATAGTTGGATTGAACTTCCTACTAGAGAGGTTGATAAAGATTTTTTAATGCCTGTTGAAGATGTATTTTCTATTACAGGTAGAGGTACTGTTGCAACTGGAAGAATTGAAACTGGTGTAGCTAATACAGGTGATGCGGTTGATATCATTGGTATGGGTGCTGAAAAATTATCTTCTACTGTTACTGGTGTTGAAATGTTTAGAAAAATTTTAGACAGAGGAGAAGCTGGTGATAACGTTGGTATCCTATTAAGAGGTGTTGAAAAAACTGATATCTCAAGAGGAATGGTAATATGTAAGCCAGGTTCAGTAAAACCACATGACAAATTTGAAGCTGAAGTATATATATTAAAGAAAGAAGAGGGTGGAAGACACACTCCATTTCATAATAACTATAGACCACAATTTTATGTAAGAACAACTGACGTAACTGGAAATATTGTTCTTCCTAAAGGAGTAGAAATGGTAATGCCTGGAGATAACTTAACAATCACTGTTGAGCTTATTTCTCCTATCGCGTGTAGCGTTGGATTAAGATTCGCTATTAGAGAAGGTGGTAGAACTGTAGGTGCTGGTCAGGTTACTAAAATTTTATAATATAATATTAATTAATCCGTAAAAGGTATCTACTTAAAGTGGATGCCTTTTGTGGCTATAAATCTTTGGTGTTTAATTACATCATAAACGGAGAGACGGGTTTAGCTCAGTTGGTAGAGCACTGGTCTCCAAAACCAGGTGTCGGGAGTTCGAGCCTCTCAACCCGTGCAAATTAAGAGTTATGAATATAGTTTCATATATAAAGGAGTCTTTTTCAGAGTTAAAGGAACATGTTTCATGGACTGCTCTTCCCGAACTATCTAATCTTACTGTTGTAGTGCTTTTATTTTCAATAATATTTGCTGCATTGATTTGGGTTGCTGATAGTATTTTATCACAAATTATTAAATTTTATTTTGATTTTATAAATTAAATTATGTCTGAAGAAATTGTAGATTTAAAAAAGTGGTATGTTGTTAGAGCTGTTAGTGGTCAAGAAAATAAAATTCGTGATTACATGGAATCTGAAATAAACCGTTTAGGATTTAAGGATTTTGTTGAGGATATATTGGTGCCAACTCAAAAAGTTGTTCAAATTAGAAAAGGAAAAAAAATTAATAAAGAAAAAGTTTATTTCCCTGGATACATAATGATTAAAGCTAATTTAACTGGTGAAATTCCTCATATTATCAAGGCACTTCCTAACGTAATAGGTTTTTTAGGTGAAACCAAAGGTGGTGATCCAATTCCATTAAGAACTGCTGAAGTAAATAGAATGTTAGGAAAGGTTGATGAATTGTCAACTGAAAGTGAAAGTATATCGATTCCATTTGAAATCGGTGAAAATATTAAAGTAATTGATGGACCTTTTAATGGTTTTAATGGAGCTATTGAAAAAGTAAATCAAGAAAAAAGAAAGTTAGAAGTAATGGTGAAAATATTCGGAAGAAAAACTCCACTTGAACTTTCATACATGCAAGTAGAGAAAATATAAATGTTACATATAAATCATTTCTTAGATAGCTTCCAATTGTTTAAGAGATAATAAATATTAATAATGGCTAAAGAAATACACAAAGTACTAAAATTACAAATTAGAGGAGGTGCTGCAAATCCATCACCACCCGTTGGCCCTGCATTAGGGGCAGCTGGTGTTAATATTATGGAATTTTGTAAGCAATTTAACTCAAGAACTCAAGACAAACCTGGTAAAATATTGCCCGTGGCAATTACAGTTTTTATGGATAAGTCTTTTGAATTTGTTGTTAAAACTCCACCAGCAGCCGTTCAGCTTTTGGAAGCAGCTAAAATTAAAAAGGGATCTGGAGAACCAAATCGTAGTAAAGTTGCTACGGTATCTTGGGATCAAGTTAAAGCTATTTCAGAAGATAAAATGGTTGACTTAAATGCTTTTACTGTTGAATCTGCTATGAAAATGGTAGCTGGTACTGCCAGATCAATGGGTATTAAAGTCAAAGGTCAAGCTCCTTTTTAATTTTTAATAAAATAAGATTATGACAAAAATTACAAAAAAACGTAAAGACGCTCTATCTAAATATGATAATTCAAAAACATATTCTTTGGAAGAAGCTTCTTCTGTTATAAAAGAAATTTCCAATGTTAACTTTGATTCTTCAATCGATTTGGCAGTAAGGTTAGGAGTTGATCCTAGAAAAGCTGATCAAAACGTTCGAGGAATTGTTACTCTTCCTAATGGTACGGGAAAAGATGTAAAGGTTTTGGCTTTAGTAACACCTGATAAAGAGAAAGAAGCTACAGAAGCTGGTGCTGATTTTGTTGGTCTAGACGAGTATCTTCAAAAAATTAAAGATGGGTGGACAAATGTAGATGTAATAATTACTATGCCTAGTGTTATGGGTAAATTAGGTCCTTTAGGTAGAATACTAGGTCCTAGAGGTTTAATGCCAAATCCAAAAACAGGAACCGTAACAATGGATATTGCCAAAGCAGTTAACGATGTAAAATCTGGTAAAATTGATTTTAAGGTTGATAAAACTGGTATTATTCATGCTTCAATTGGTAAAACTTCTTTTGATGCTGACAAAATTTATGGAAACTCTCTTGAATTAATGCAAAATATAATTAAGCTCAAGCCGAGTTCTTCTAAAGGAACTTATGTTAAAAGTATTTCTATGTCTAGTACTATGAGTCCAGGGATTAATATTGATACTAATATTTAGTAAAATAAAATAAAATGACAAGAGAAGAAAAATCTAATGTGATAAAAAACCTGACTGCTGAATTAGCAGAAAATACTAATGTTTACATGACAGATATTTCCGGTCTAAATGCCAATGAAACAAGCAATTTAAGAAGAGCATGTTTTAAAGCAGGTATAAAACTTTCAGTTGTTAAAAATACTTTGTTGTCAAAAGCAATGGAATCCTCTGAAAGAGACTTTGGAAATCTAAATGAAGTGTTAGTTGGTAATACAGCTTTAATGTATTCAGAAGTTGGGAATACACCTGCTAAATTGATAAAACAATTTAGAAAAAAATCTGACAAACCAGTACTTAAAGGAGCTTCAATTGAGGACTCTGTCTATTTTGGTGATGATCAGGTTGAGTTTTTAGCTAATATTAAATCCAAAGAGGAATTAATTGGAGAAGTAATTACCATATTACAATCACCAGCTAAAAATGTTATATCCGCTTTACAATCAAGTGGATCAATATTATCGGGAGTTTTAAAAACACTTTCAGAAAAAAACGAAAATTAATAATAACAATAATAAATATTTAAAAAATGGCAGATTTAAAAGATTTTGCAGAACAATTAGTTAACCTAACAGTAAAAGAAGTTAATGAGTTAGCTGACATCCTAAAAGAAGAATACGGAATTGAACCAGCAGCAGCAGCAGTAGCTGTAGCAGGTCCAGCAGCAGGCGGAGACGCTGAAGCGGCTGAAGAAAAAACAGAATTTGATGTTGTTTTAAACGCAGCAGGTGGTTCTAAACTAGCTGTAGTTAAGCTAGTTAAAGAATTAACTGGTTTAGGTTTAAAAGAAGCTAAAGAATTAGTTGACAATGCTCCAAGTAATATTAAAGAAGCAGTTTCAAAAGACGAAGCTGAAGGCTTTAAGAAATCACTTGAAGAAGCTGGTGCTGAAGTTGAATTAAAATAATTAATTCAACTTTAGTTTAAGTTTTAAGCTTTGGGCTATGCCCAAAGCACTATTTTTTTATGTTCTTTAACCTAAATTGTTTTAAATGTATAGTACTATTAATAGATTAAATTTTGCATCAGCTACAGATATTCCTGACTATCCAGATTTTCTTGATATTCAGATAAAATCATTTAGCGATTTTTTTCAACTTGAGACTAAATCTGACGAAAGAACTGATGAAGGTTTATTTAATACCTTCATGGAAAATTTTCCAATTTCAGATTCTCGAAATCAATTCGTTTTAGAGTTTTTAGATTATTTTGTAGATCCCCCTAGATATTCAATTCAAGAGTGTATTGAGAGAGGATTAACACATTGTGTTCCCTTAAAAGCGAGGTTAAAACTTTATTGTACAGACGAAGAACATGAAGATTTTGAAACGATAGTTCAAGATGTTTATTTAGGTGTAATTCCTTACATGACTCCTAGCGGAACTTTTATTATTAATGGTGCCGAAAGGGTAGTTGTTTCACAGTTACATCGATCTCCTGGTGTCTTTTTTGGTCAGTCTTTTCATGCTAATGGTACTAAGTTATACTCTGCTAGAGTTATTCCTTTTAAAGGATCATGGATTGAATTTGCTACCGACATTAATAGTGTGATGTATGCTTATATTGATAGAAAGAAAAAGTTACCTGTTACTACTCTTTTAAGAGCTATTGGATTTGAAAGAGATAAGGATATTTTAGAAATCTTTGATTTAGCTGAAGAAGTTAAAGTATCAAAATCTGGATTAAAAAAGTGTTTAGGAAGAAAGCTAGCAGCTAGAGTTTTAAATTCATGGTTTGAAGATTTTGTGGATGAAGATACAGGTGAAGTTGTTTCTATTGAAAGAAATGAAATAATATTAGATAGAGAGACAATAATTGATAAAGAAAATATTGAAGAGATTTTAGCAACAAATACTCAAACAGTATTGTTACATAAAGTTGATGGTCAACTTTCTGACTATGCGATAATTCACAATACTCTTCAAAAAGATCCTACAAATTCTGAAAAGGAAGCAGTTGAGCATATTTATAGACAATTAAGAAATGCTGAACCGCCTGATGAGGAGACAGCCAGAGGAATAATTGATAAATTATTTTTCTCCGATCAAAGATATAATTTGGGGGAAGTGGGTAGATATAGAATGAATAAAAAATTAGGTCTTGATATTGATATGGAGATGCTAGTTTTAACTAAAGAAGATATTATAACTATTATAAAATATTTAATCGAGTTAATTAATTCTAAAGCTGAAATTGATGATATTGACCACCTTTCTAACAGAAGAGTTAGAACAGTAGGTGAACAATTATCGTCTCAATTTGGTGTTGGTCTTTCTAGAATGGCTAGAACTATTAGGGAAAGAATGAATGTTAGAGATAATGAAGTTTTTACACCAATAGATTTAATTAATGCTAAGACTTTATCTTCTGTAATTAATTCATTTTTTGGAACTAACCAGTTATCTCAATTTATGGATCAAACCAATCCATTAGCTGAAATAACTCATAAAAGAAGATTATCTGCTTTAGGTCCTGGTGGACTATCTAGAGAAAGAGCAGGTTTTGAAGTTCGAGATGTTCATTATACTCATTATGGAAGGTTATGTCCTATAGAGACTCCGGAAGGTCCAAATATTGGATTAATTTCTTCACTTGGTGTTTTTGCCAAAGTCAATAATTTAGGTTTTATAGAAACTCCTTACAGAAAAGTAGAAAATGGAGTTGTTGATTTAAAAAATCATCGATATTTAAGTGCTGAAGAAGAAGAGGGTATGTTAATTGCGCAAGCAAATATTCCAAAAGATAAGGATGGTAAAATTCTTTCTGAAAAGGTTATTGCTAGACAAGAAGCAGACTATCCTGTTATAGATCCTTCTGAAGTTAATTATACAGACGTAGCACCTAACCAAATTGCATCTATTTCTGCATCTCTTATTCCTTTTTTAGAACATGATGACGCTAATAGAGCATTGATGGGATCAAATATGATGAGACAATCTGTTCCTTTGTTAAGACCAGAATCCCCAATTGTTGGTACTGGATTAGAAAGACAAGTTGCATCTGATTCTAGAGTTTTAATAAATGCTGATTTTGACGGAAAGGTTATTTATGTAGATTCTCAGAAAATTACTATAAAGTATAGTCTTAACGAAGAACAAAAACTAACTAGTTTTGATAACGATGAAAAAACATACTCTTTAGTAAAATTTAGAAAAACTAATCAAGGTACTTGTATTAACTTAAAACCAATTGTTGTTAAAGGTGATAAAGTTAAAAAAGGTCAAGTGTTATGTGAAGGTTATGCTACTCAAAATGGTGAATTAGCTTTAGGAAGAAATTTAAAAGTTGCATTCATGCCATGGAAAGGATATAATTTTGAAGATGCTATCGTAATTTCAGAAAAAGTTGTTAGAGACGATGTTTTTACATCGTTACATATTGACGAGTATTCCATTGATGTAAGAGATACTAAATTAGGTATGGAAGAACTTACAAATGATATTCCAAATGTAAGTGAAGAGGCAACTTCTGATTTAGACGAGAATGGAATGATAAGGGTTGGAGCTGAAGTTAAACCTGGAGATATTTTAATTGGTAAAATCACTCCTAAAGGTGAATCAGATCCAACACCTGAAGAAAAATTATTAAGAGCTATTTTTGGAGATAAAGCTGGTGATGTCAAAGATGCTTCATTAAAAGCGCCTCCATCTCTTAACGGTATAGTTGTAAATAAAAAATTATTTACAAGGCCAATTAAAGATAAGAGAAAAAGATCTGAGGATAAAGATCTTTTAATTGAATTAGGAAAGGCTTATGACGTTAAATTCGAAGAACTAAAAAAATCATTAATTGAGAAGTTATATAATATTTTAGGTGGTAAAACTTGTCAAGGTGTTTTTAATGATCTTGAAGAAGAAGTTTTGCCTAAGGGTAAAAAATACTCTTTAAAAATGTTAAATCAAGTCGAAGAATATACTCACTTAGTCTCAGGTCAATGGACAGTAGATAAAAAAGTAAACTCTTTAGTTGTGACTCTTTTACACAATTATAAAATAAAAGAAAACGATCTTCAAGGAATGCTAAGAAGAGAGAAATTCACTATTTCTGTTGGAGACGAACTGCCACCAGGAATTTTAAAGTTAGCTAAAGTATATATAGCTAAGAAAAGAAAACTTAAAGTTGGTGATAAAATGGCAGGTAGACATGGTAACAAGGGTATTGTTGCTAGAATTGTTAGACAAGAAGACATGCCTTTCTTAGAAGACGGAACACCAGTAGATATTGTTTTAAATCCACTTGGTGTACCATCTCGAATGAATATTGGTCAAATTTATGAAACTGTTTTAGGTTGGGCTGGTCAAAAATTGGGAAGAAAATTCTCAACTCCAATTTTTGATGGTGCTACCTTAGATCAAATTAATGAATTAACCGAAGAAGCAGGAGTTCCTCAATTTGGACACACTCACTTATATGATGGTGGAACTGGTAAAAGATTTGATCAACCAGCAACTGTAGGGGTAATATATATGCTTAAGTTAGGTCATATGGTTGATGATAAGATGCATTCAAGATCTATTGGGCCATATTCTTTAATTACTCAACAACCACTTGGTGGTAAGGCTCAATTTGGAGGTCAAAGATTTGGAGAAATGGAAGTTTGGGCACTTGAGGCTTATGGAGCTTCAAGTACTTTACAAGAAATTTTAACTATCAAATCAGATGATGTACAAGGTAGAGCTAAAGCTTATGAAGCAATCGTAAAAGGTGATACAATGCCAGATCCTGGACTTCCAGAATCATTTAACGTGTTGATGCATGAACTTAAAGGTCTAGGATTAGATATTAGATTAGAAGAATAATAAAATAAAAACTCATTATGTCTAGAAAAATTGAAATTAATAAATCTCAAAAATTCTCAAAAATATCAATTGGATTATCATCTCCTGAAACCATATTAGGTAACTCAAGAGGTGAGATTCTAAAACCAGAAACTATAAATTATAGAACACATAAACCAGAAAGAGATGGTTTGTTTTGTGAAAGAATTTTTGGTCCTGTTAAAGATTTCGAATGTGCATGTGGAAAATATAAAAGAATAAGATATAAAGGAATTATTTGTGATAGATGTGGAGTTGAAGTAACAGAAAAAAAGGTAAGAAGAGACAGAGTTGGTCACATTGATTTAGTAGTTCCGGTTGCTCATATATGGTATTTTAGATCTTTACCTAATAAAATAGGTTACTTATTAGGTCTTCCTTCCAAGAAATTGGACATGATCATTTACTATGAAAGATATGTAGTAATTCAACCAGGACTTGCTGTAAATGCTGAAGGAGAGTCCGTGAATAAAATGGATTATTTAACCGAAGAGGAATATATAACTATAACAGATAGTCTTCCACCCGAAAATCAATTTTTAGACGATCAGGATCCAAATAAGTTTATTGCTAAAATGGGTGCTGAATGTCTAATTGAGTTACTTTCTAGAATAGATCTAAATGAATTATCTTATGAGCTAAGACATAAAGCTAATACAGAGACTTCCAAACAAAGAAAAATGGAAGCTTTGAAAAGACTTCAAGTTGTAGAATCATTCAAAGAGTCTAATTTAAATCGAGAAAACAAACCTGAATGGATGATTTTAAAGGCAATACCTGTTATTCCACCTGAACTTAGACCGTTAGTTCCTTTGGATGGAGGAAGATTTGCAACCTCTGATTTAAATGATTTATATAGAAGAGTAATTATAAGAAATAATAGGTTAAAAAGATTAGTTGAAATAAAAGCCCCTGAAGTAATTTTAAGAAACGAAAAGAGAATGCTTCAAGAATCTGTAGATTCACTTTTTGATAACACAAGAAAATCTTCTGCTGTTAAAACAGATGCTAATAGACCATTAAAATCGCTCTCTGATTCTTTAAAAGGAAAACAGGGTAGATTTCGTCAGAACCTCCTTGGAAAAAGAGTAGATTATTCTGCTAGATCTGTTATTGTTGGAGGACCAGAATTAAAATTATTTGAATGTGGCTTACCTAAAAATATGGCAGCTGAGTTATACAAGCCTTTTATAATTAGAAAATTAATTGAAAGAGGAATTGTAAAAACAGTTAAGTCGGCTAAAAAAATTATTGATAGACGAGAACCTTTAGTTTGGGATATTTTAGAAAATGTTTTAAAAGGACATCCTGTTCTTTTAAACAGAGCTCCAACATTACACAGGCTAGGAATACAAGCTTTTCAACCAATACTAATTGAAGGTAAAGCTATTCAAGTTCATCCATTAGTTTGTACAGCTTTTAATGCTGATTTTGATGGTGATCAGATGGCAGTTCATCTTCCATTAGGTCCTGAGGCAATTTTAGAATCACAGTTATTGATGCTAGCTTCTCATAATATTTTGAATCCAGCAAATGGATCTCCTATAACTGTACCTTCTCAAGATATGGTTTTAGGATTATATTATATGACAAAATTATTAAAGTCAACAAAAGACCATAAGGTTAAAGGTGAAGGATTAATATTTTACTCAGCTGAGGAAGTAAATATTGCATACAACGAGGAAAGAGTTGATTTAAATGCAATGATTAAAATTAGAGCTAAAGATTTTAATGAATCCGGTGAACTAGTTTTTAAGATTATTGAAACAACTGTTGGTAGAGTTTTATTTAACCAAGTTGTTCCTGAAAAAGCTGGGTTTATAAACGAAGTTTTAAATAAAAAATCTCTTAGAGATATTATTGGAAATATTTTAAAATTAACAAGTGTTCCTGAAACTGCTGAATTTTTAGATAAGATTAAATCTATGGGATTCTCTTTTGCATTTGAAGGAGGTTTATCTTTTAGTTTAGGAGATATCATGATTCCACCTGAAAAACATGAAATGATAGCAAAAGCTAACGGTGAGGTTGATGGTATTATTTCTAATTATAATATGGGATTAATTACAAATAATGAGCGTTATAATCAAGTAATCGATGTTTGGACTTCTGCAAATGCTACATTAACTGAGCTTTCAATGAAAAGAATAAGTGAAGACAAACAAGGATTTAACTCAGTATATATGATGTTAGACTCCGGAGCCAGGGGCTCAAAAGAACAAATACGTCAGCTTACAGGAATGCGTGGATTAATGGCGAAACCTAAAAAAGCTAGTGCTAGTGGAGGAGAAATAATTGAAAACCCCATTTTATCTAACTTCAAAGAAGGTCTTTCTATTTTAGAATATTTTATATCTACTCACGGAGCTAGAAAAGGTTTAGCAGATACTGCATTAAAAACTGCAGATGCAGGTTATTTAACTAGAAGACTTGTCGACGTAGCTCAAGATGTCATAATTTATTATGAAGATTGTAATACTTTAAGAGGAATAACGGTCGAAGCACTTAAGAAAAATGAAGAAATTGTTGAAACTTTAGGAGAAAGAATTTTAGGTAGAGTTTCGTTACACGATATATATAATCCTTTAAACAATGAAATTATTGTTTCTGCAGGTGAGGAAATATCTGACGATAAAGTAAATTTAATAGAATCTACTCCAATTGAAAAAGTTGAAGTTAGATCTCCTTTAACATGTGAATCTCCAAGAGGAGTTTGTTCAAAATGTTATGGAAGAAATTTAGCTACTGGTAAAATGGTTCAAAATGGTGAAGCTGTAGGTGTTGTTGCTGCTCAATCAATTGGTGAGCCTGGAACTCAGTTAACTTTAAGAACTTTCCACGTTGGTGGTATCGCTGGAAACATTTCTGAAGACAATAACCTTTCTGTTAGATTTGACGGAATTGCTGAAATTGAAGATTTAAAAGTTGTTAAATCGAAGGACTCGGAGGGTAAAACTTTAAATACAGTAATTTCTAGAACATGTGAAATTAAAGTTTTAGATAAAAAATCTGGTATTGTATTAAGTACGAACATTATTCCTTATGGGTCTTCTATTCTTGTTAAAGACGGACAAGTATTGAAAAAAGGTGATATTGTATGTCAATGGGATCCTTATAACGGAGTGATTGTTTCTGAATTTGGAGGTAAAATTGAATATGAAAACATCGAACAAGGAGTTACTTACCAGGTTGAAATTGATGAACAAACTGGATTTAAAGAAAAAGTTATTTCAGAATCTAGAAATAAAAAAGTAGTTCCTACTTTACTTATTAATGACAGTAAAGGAAATAACGTTAGAACTTATAACTTACCAGTGGGTGCTCATTTAATGGTTGATGATGGTGAAAAACTTGAAGCAGGAAAAATTTTAGTTAAAATTCCTAGAAAATCTGCTAAATCGGGTGATATTACAGGTGGACTTCCGAGAGTTACAGAACTTTTTGAAGCTAGAAATCCATCAAATCCAGCTGTAGTGAGTGAAATTGATGGTGTTGTAAACTTTGGTAAAATTAAAAGAGGAAATAGAGAAATTATTATTGAATCTAAAACTGGGGAAATCAAAAAGTATTTAGTTAAGCTTTCTAATCAAATACTAGTTCAAGAAAATGATTTTGTAAAGGCTGGAATGCCACTATCAGATGGTGCAATTACACCAAATGATATTTTAAATATCAAAGGTCCATCAGCTGTTCAACAGTATTTAGTAAATGAAGTTCAAGAGGTTTATAGACTACAAGGTGTTAAGATTAACGACAAACATTTTGAAGTATTAATTAGACAAATGATGCAAAAAGTTAAAATTCAAGATTCAGGTGATACTACTTTTCTTGAAGGTCAACTGATCCATAAAAATGAATTTATTTCTGAAAATGATAATTTATTTAACAAAAAAATTATTGAATCTGTTGGTTCATCCGAAAACTTCAAAGAAGGTCAAGTTATTAGTGCAAGAGAACTAAGAGACGAAAATTCTTTATTAAAAAGAGAAGATAAAGATTTAGTAGTAGCTAGAGATGCTGTGAATGCTACTGCTACTCCAATCTTACAAGGTATTACTAGAGCTTCTCTTCAAACTAAATCGTTTATCTCTGCTGCATCTTTCCAAGAGACTACTAAGGTTTTAAATGAAGCTGCTGTTAATGGGAAGGTGGATACTTTAAGAGGACTTAAGGAAAATGTGATAGTTGGTCACAAAATTCCTGCAGGTACTGGAAATAGAAAATTCAATGATGTTATTGTTGGTTATGTTGATGAATACGAAGAGTTACTAGCAAAAAAGAATTTAACTTTTAATGAAGAAATCTAATTCTAAAGAAAATGGTTTAAACCTTGAGCTTGATGAAAATCTTGCTCAAGGTACATATTCTAATTTAGCATTAATTAATCATTCTGTTTCAGAATTTGTTGTCGACTTTATTAATGTTATGCCTGGCGTTCCTAAAGCTAAAGTGAAATCTAGAATCATTTTAACTCCCCAGCATGCTAAAAGATTTTCAAAAGCTTTAAATGATAATATTTCAAAATTTGAGAGTTCAAATGGAAAGATAAAGGAATATGAAAATCAAAATCCAATACAATTAAATTTTGGTCCCACAGGAGAAGCTTAATTAGAATTCTGATTTATAGTGAAATTTTAATGTAGGAAACTTTTGCTTGGTCATTTCTAAAGAAAATGACGAATCTGATAAGAAAACTAGTTGATTATTTTTGTCCTTAGCCAAAAATTTATTTTTTAACTTTTTGAAATCAATAAATTCTTTATTTTTTTTAGACTCAGTTTCTACCCAGCACGCTTTAAAAATATTTAAGTTTTCATATGAACATTTTGCTCCGTATTCATGTTCAAGCCTATATTGAATAACTTCAAATTGTAATGCTCCAACTGTTCCAATTACTTTTCTTCCGTTCATTTCAAGGATAAATAATTGAGCAACTCCCTCATCCATCAATTGAACAATACCTTTTGCTAATTGTTTAGACTTCATTGGATCTAAATTATTAATATATCTAAAATGTTCTGGTGAAAAACTAGGAATGCCTTTAAAGATAATTTTTTCACCTTCGGTAAATGTATCGCCGATTTTGAAATTTCCCGAATCATGAACACCAACGATATCTCCTGGGAATGATTCGTTTACAATTTCTTTTTTTTCTGCAAAAAAAGCATTTGGACTGCTAAACTTGAACTTTTTTTCTAACCTAACGTGATGGTAGGGTGTATTTCTTTTAAACTTTCCTGAAACGATTTTAATAAAAGCTAATCTATCCCTATGTTTTGGATCCATGTTAGCGTGTATCTTAAATATAAATCCTGAAAACTTGCTTTCGTTTGGTTTAATTATTCTTTCATTACTAATTTTGTTCATTGGTGCTGGAGCAATTGATATAAAACAATCTAATAATTCTTTTACACCAAAATTATTTAAAGCAGAACCAAAAAACACAGGTTGTTGGTTACATTTTAAATAATCTTCTTTTGAAAACTTTGGATATACTTCATTTATTATTTCTACTTCTTCATTAAGTTTTTCAGCTGCTGTTTGTCCAATTAAGTCATTTAACAATGGATCATTAATCTTATCTATTTTTACAGAATTAGCTATCCTTTGCTTATTTTCTTCTTCAAATAACATCAGGTTTTTTTCCCAAAGGTTATATATTCCTTGAAAATCGTAACCCATTCCAATTGGAAAACTTAATGGACATACTTTGAAATTTAATTTTTTTTCTAATTCGTCTAATAAATCAAATCCATCCTTACCTTCTCTATCCAATTTATTAATAAAGACTATAATAGGGATTTCTCTCATTCTACATACTTCAACTAATTTTTCGGTTTGTTCTTCGACTCCTTTTGCTACATCAATTACAACAATTACACTATCTACCGCTGTTAAAGTTCTAAATGTATCTTCAGCAAAATCCTTGTGTCCAGGTGTATCTAGAATATTAATCTTAATTCCTTTATAATTAAATGCTAAAACGGAGGTTGAGACAGAGATACCTCTTTGTTTTTCAATCTCCATGAAATCACTAGTTGCTGATTTTTTAATTTTATGAGATTTGACTGCTCCAGCTTCTTGTATAGCACCTCCAAATAACAATAGTTTTTCTGTTAACGTTGTCTTACCAGCATCCGGATGAGATATAATACCAAAAGTTCTTCTTCTGGCTATTTCCTCTGTAAAGTTCATAAATTAATTTAAATCAAAAATACCATAGTTTTTTAAATAAAGTATTGGTAATTTTTTAAAATTTGTAACTTTAAGAGATGAATAAAGAATTGATAATTCTTGTTGATGAAAATGATAATGAATTGGGTTTGATGGAGAAGTTGGAGGCTCATCAAAAAGGTTTACTTCATAGAGCATTTTCTGTTTTTTTATTAAATGATTCTAATCAATTGTTATTGCAAAAAAGAGCTTTAAACAAATATCATTCACCTGGTTTGTGGACTAATACTTGTTGTAGTCACCCAAGAAAAAATGAAAAAATTATAGACGCTGCACATAGAAGGTTGTTTGAAGAAATGGGTATAAAAAGTGATTTAAAACCTTTCACTTCTTTTATCTATAAAGCAGAATTTGATAATGGTTTAATTGAGCATGAGTTCGATCACGTAGTGGTTGGAAGTTTTATTGGTGATCCAATAATAAATAAGCTTGAAGTTTGTGATTGGAAATGGGAAGATTTAGATTTACTTAAAACAAAATTAAAAACTAATCCAAATGATTATACGGAATGGTTTAAAATTATATTTTTAGAATTTTATAATAAACATAATAAATGAAAGTAACAGTAAGTAGAAAAGCACACTTTAACGCAGCTCATAGACTATTTGTTGAAAATTGGTCTGATGAAAAGAATCAAAGTTTATTTGGAAAATGTAGTAATTCAAATTTTCACGGTCATAATTATGAATTAATTGTTGATGTTACAGGAGAAGTAGATCATGTAACAGGTGTAGTTATTGATTTAAAGGAATTGAAAGATATTATTAAAGACGAGATTGAAGAATTACTCGATCATAAAAATTTAAATTTAGATGTTCCATATTTTAAAAAAGTAATACCAACGGCTGAAAATATTTGTATTTTTATATGGAATATTTTAAGAGATAAAATATCAACAGATAATGAATTAGCAGTCACCCTTTACGAAACTCCCAGAAATTTTGTTAAATATTCTGGAAATTAAATAATAATTATGGCAAGTGTAAAAAATTTAAAAAAAGATTTAAATAATATTATTGGTGAAATAATACAAAATATAAATCTTTGGCAACTGGAAAATCCTGATGCAGATTTGAAAAAAAGCGAAAAGTTGATCGATGAATGTTTCGACTCCTTTGATAGTATTATAAAAAAAATTCATCAAAAAGATATTAAGAACAGCAGCAGTCATTTTAAAAAGATAAGTTTTGAACTAACTGATGTTGCTTCAGAATTAGTTAAGAAATTTAATAAGTTATAACTTATTTATTTTTCAAAATATTATTAAATATTTTTCCATACTTTGAGTTTAAGACCTCATTACTCATGGAATTTTTTATAGTATCCAAAACTATTTTACCAGAGTCAGAAAATTCATTAATTGCTATTAATGGAGACAAGTAGCTTTTTCCATTACTTACTACGTAATTTAAATTATATAAATACTGTCTCTTATTTAATGAATTTATTTGATTTTGAATTTTAACTAAACTATCGTTCATTTCAATTTTAGCTAAGTCAAAAGATAATTTTATAAGATCAAGTCTTTGGTTATTAAATTTTTTAATAACACTTATATATGTTCTATAAATTGAATCTGTTGATGATCCACTTATGATAAAATCTGAATTAAATTTTTCTAAAGAAGTATTAATATTAATCTCACCTTTTTCTCCAAAAAACTCAATTCTATTTTCAATATTTGATACGTCTAGATTTAAATAAAAAAGTTCTGGAGAATCAATTTTGGATTTTAAAATTATTGGTTCATTTTTTTTTACAAAAACAGAATCAACATTAATTAAAGTTGAATCAGAAATTTTTTGTAAATAAATATTTCCTTTTTTAAAATTTTTAACATCCACTTTAACTGTCATGTCATTTTGATTGTTCTCACAACCAGTTAAAATGAGCAAAAAATATATAAGTATTAATCTTTTCAAAATGAAATAGTTTTAAGTTTCAAGAATACAAAAAATATTTAACTAAATAGAGAGTTTTAAACTTCTATTCATCCATGCCCAGTAAATAAGAATTGATTGAAATAAAGCTCTAATTATCAGCAATGATGTATTATAACCTAGGCTATTTCCAGGGACTAACATGTTAAGATGAACAGACATAAACAATATTAAAATTAACACTATTCCTATTATTGATAAATTTCTAAATTTGTCAAATAAAACTCCAATTCCAAATCCAATTTCTAAAATTCCAGAAAACAAAATTAGTTCCTTGTGATAAGGAAGAAAATCTGGCATTATTGGCAGGTATGATTCTGTGAAAAAAAAATGAAAGAATCCGTTAGCTACATAAAAAAAACTCAATAAGTATAAATTAATTTTTTTCATGATTTTAAATAAGGATTTGAGTGTGCCATTATTTTATCAAATCTAAACTTCTTTTAATAAATGACGTAAGTTCTTCTCCTTTTAAAAGATTCTGAGAAAGTTTTGCTAAATCTAAAGATTGATTTATTAATCTTTCTTTTTTTGCTTTTCCTTTAGAGTTTAATATCTCAGAACATATTGGGTTATTAACATTAATTATTAAGTTATACATTTCAGGCATATTACCAAACATTCCATTTCCACCGCTTTGTTGCATTTCTTTCATTCTTCTCATAAACTCTGGAACAGTGATAACAAATGGAGGTGAACTACTTTCAATTGCCTCAATTTGAACAGTGTATTTTTCTTTTGGAACTACTTCTTCAATTATTGTCTTTAATTTTTCTTTTTCTTTGTCATCAAGTTTAGAAACTTCTTTTTCATCTTTTTTAATTAGTTTATCAATAACGTCTGAATCTACTCTAGTAAAGCTTAATTTTTCATTTGAAGTTTCAATTTTTTGAATTAAATGACTGATTATAGGAGAATCTAACAAAAGAACTTCATAACCCTTAGCTTTAGCTGACTCAACATAGGAGTGCTGTTCGTTAATATTTGATGCATATAGAACCACAAGTTTTCCATCTTTATCTGTTTGAGTTTTAGATATTTTATCTTTTAATTCATCAAACGTAAAATATTCATTATTTACAGTTGGATATAAAGCGAATTTTTGTGCTTTTTCATAAAATTTATCTTCGCTTAGCATTCCATATTCAATTACAACTTTAATATCATTCCACTTTTCTTCAAATCCTTTTCTGTCGTTTTTATATAGTGAATTTAATTTATCAGCTACTTTTCTAGTAATATAATTGCTTATCTTCTTTACTGCACCATCAGCTTGAAGATAACTTCTAGAAACATTTAATGGAATATCAGGAGAATCGATAACTCCTCTTAAAAGAGTTAAAAATTCAGGAACAATTCCCTCAACATTATCAGTTACAAAAACTTGATTTTGATAAAGTTGAATTTTATCTTTTTGCATGTTGATATCATTCGATATTTTTGGAAAATATAAAATACCAGTCAGATTGAAAGGGTAATCAACATTTAAATGAATGTTAAATAATGGTTCTTCAAACTGCATTGGGTATAATTCTCTGTAAAAATCTTTGTAAGATTGATCATCCAAATCTGATGGAGTTTTAGTCCAAGCTGGATTTGGGTTGTTAATAATATCATCTACAATTTCTTTAACCTCTTTTTTATCATCTCCCTCTCCAACATTATTTGTAATTTCTTTTGTACCAAATTTAATTGGTACAGGCATAAACTTATTATATTTTGTTAGAAGTGATTTAATTCTACTTTCTTCTAAAAACTCTTTAGAATCTTTTGCTATATGTAATATTATTTCAGATCCTCTTTCTTTTTTATCACTTTTTTTGAGAGTGTATTCAGGAGATCCATCACAAGTCCAATGAGCTGCTGCTTCATCTAAATATGATTTAGTTATTATCTCAACTTTTTCTGCAACCATAAAAGCCGAATAAAAACCTAACCCAAAATGGCCAATTATACCACTATCTTTTGCACTGTCTTTATATTTTTCTAAAAATTCTTCAGCACCTGAAAAAGCGACCTGATTTATATATTTTTTCACTTCATCAGATGTCATTCCTATTCCTTGATCAATAATATGTATTTGTTTTGCTTTTTTGTCAACTTTAATTTCAATTTGAGGATTTCCAATTTCAATTTTGTTTTCTCCGATACTACTTAAATGTTTTAATTTTAGTGTTGCATCTGTTGCATTTGAAATTAGTTCTCTTAGAAATATCTCATGATCGCTGTACAAGAATTTTTTAATAAGTGGAAAAATATTTTCAACTGAAACATTAATTTTACCTTTAGACATAGCTTTTTTTTTAAATATATAGAATCAAATCATATACCAAATAATATTGAGTGACAAATTGACATTGTTTGATAATTAATAAAACTATTCTCTATATTTAATTCATAATACCAAATTAATATTATGTATAATTCAAAAATCAGTGGCCTCGGATATTATGTTCCTGAAAATATTGTAACAAATAACGATTTGTCAAAAATAATGGATACTACAGATGAATGGATTCAAGAAAGAACAGGAATAAAGGAACGACGTTGGATTGATCCTAAAACAGATGACACAACGTCTACAATGGCTGTTAAGGCTTCAAAAATCGCAATTGATAGGTCTGGATTACAAAAAAATGATATTGATTTTATTGTATTTGCTACTTTAAGTCCAGACATGTATTTTCCTGGTGGAGGAGTGCGCGTTCAAGATATGTTAGATATGCCTACAATTGGTGCTTTAGATGTTAGAAATCAATGTTCAGGTTTTATTTATGCTTTGTCAGTTGCTGATCAATTTATCAAAACAGGTATGTATAAAAATATTTTAGTAATTGGATCTGAAAATCATTCAGGAGGATTGGATAAATCTACTAGAGGAAGAGGAGTCACTGTAATTTTTGGTGATGGAGCAGGAGCGGCAGTTTTATCTAGAAATGAACAAAAGGGAAAAGGAATATTATCTTCTCATCTATATTCCGAAGGAAAGCACGCTAGGGAGCTTATGATGGATGGCCCCCACACTGGAAGATGGATTCCTGAAATATTAAAAGAAAACAATCCAAACGATGAGTCATATTATCCATACATGAATGGGCAATTTGTTTTTAAACACGCTGTGACTCGTTTTTCTGAAGCTATAGTTGATGGTTTACAAGCCAATAATTTAAATAGTGAAAATATTGATATCTTGATACCTCATCAGGCAAATTTACGGATAGCACAATTTATACAAAGAAAATTTAAATTGACTGACGATAAGGTATATAATAATATAATGAATTACGGAAATACCACTGCTGCATCCGTTATAATAGCTCTTACAGAAGCATGGGAAAAAGGCATGATAAAAGAAGATGATTTAGTTGTTCTGGCTGCTTTTGGAGCAGGTTTTACCTGGGGATCTGTTATTATAAGATGGTAAAAAAAACCTTAGTTCTAGGAGCTTCTTTAAATCCTAATCGTTACTCCAATATGGCAGTAAAAAAATTGTTATTAAATAATATTGATGTTAGAGCTGTAGGTTTAAAAATTGGATCAATTGACAAAGTATTAATTGAAAAAGATTCTGTTAATTTTAATAATATTCATACTGTCACTTTATATCTGAATAGTGTTAGACAAAGAGATTATTATGATTATATCATTTCTCTCAAACCTCAAAGAGTAATTTTTAATCCCGGAACGGAGAATAACGAGTTTTATAATTTGTTAAAAAATAAATCTATTAAATATTTAGAAGCTTGCACTTTAGTTTTACTTTCTACGAATCAATATTAGTCCAATAAAAGTTAATAGACCGTTCATAGGAAGTAATTCATAACCTATTTTATATCCACCCAAAAACTGAGGGTCTAAATTCCCAATAAAAATCATAATTAAGACTGAAAAAGATGTAATAATCCAAACGAATTTATCATGAATTTTATAATCTGTAAAAATACCAAATGCAAATAATCCAAGTAATGGTCCATATGTGTACCCTGCTAAAATTAATAGACCATCTATCACACTTGTAGTTAAATAATTTTTGAAAATAATAATCACTATAACTAGAACTAAACTCATAATTATGTGTGTTCTTTTTCTAATCTTTGTTTGGTATTCATTACTCTTATCTCTTAAATCAGCAAAATCAACACAATAAGAAGTTGTCAGAGAGGTTAGAGCACTATCAGCACTACTGTAAGCAGCAGCAATTAAACCTAGTAAAAAAGTTATTCCAATTAAGTTTCCTAAACCACTGTTTAAGGCAATTTCAGGAAATAATAAATCACTGTTAACTGAACCATTAAGTTCTGGTGTAACAATATTGAACTTTGAAGAATAAATAAATAATAAAGCACCTAAAAGAAGAAATAAAAAAGTAACAATAACTAAAACAATACTAAAAATTATCATATTTTTTTGTGCTTCTTTGAGTGATTTACATGTCAGATTTTTTTGCATCATATCTTGATCTAACCCTGTCATGCATATTGTAATAAACATTCCTCCAATAAAAGATTTAAGGAAATGATTTTTTTCTAGAAAACTATCAGTCACAAAAATGTCTGAGTATGAACTCAATTCGTCTGAACTTATAAAGTCCATAAAAGACAATTCTAAACTTTTACTAATCAAATAAATTGATAGTAAAACTGATATTAGCATAAAAGTAGTTTGAAGAGTATCTGTCCAAACAATAGTTTTAATTCCTCCTCTAAAAGTATAAATCCAAATTAATAAAACTGAAATTATAACAGTAATTTCGAATGGAATGTTTAACTCATTGAAAACAAATTGTTGCAATACTATTGCAACTAAATAAAGTCTAAAACAAGCACCGGTTATTCTGGAAAGAAAAAAGAAAAAAGCGCCAGTTTTATGACTAACGTTCCCAAATCTTATTTTTAAATATTCATATATTGAAGTTAAATTTAATCTGTAATAAATAGGTAACAAAAGTAGAGCTACAACAAAGTAGCCAAACAGGTAGCCTAATACTACTTGAAAGTATGTAAATTGTGTTGTTCCAACATCACCGGGTACTGAAATAAAAGTAATTCCAGATAAAGAAGCACCAACCATTCCAAATGCTACTAAATACCAAGGAGATTCTTTATTAGCAGAAAAAAAAGTTGAATTATCATTATTTCCAGTTGTTAAGTTTGATACTATAAAAAGCCCAAAAAAATAAAGGATTATAACTAAAATAATAATTGATGATTGCATTTTATAAGTCGTTATTCAAATATACTAATTTATGGTTCTTATAAAATGTAGTAGTATATTTATAAAATGAATTTTTCTTCAAAATTGCTTGAAAATGCAGTTAATGAAATGTCCAGATTACCAGGTATTGGTAAAAGAACTGCTTTGAGGCTTGTTTTATTTTTGTTAAACCAACCGAATTCACAAACTGTACAATTGTCTAAATCATTAATTGATTTAGTTGATGGAATTATTTTGTGTAAAAATTGTCATAATATTTCTGATATAGAATTATGTGAAATTTGTTCAAATATTAAAAGAAATAAATCTATTATTTGTGTAGTTGAAGATATTCGCGATGTAATGGCTATTGAAAGTACAGGGCAGTTCAATGGTGTTTATCACGTATTAGGCGGAAAAATATCTCCAATTGAAGGAATAGGGCCAAACCAGTTAAATATATCCTCATTAATAGAAAAAATTAAATCTAAAAATGTATCTGAACTTATTTTTGCTTTGAGTGCAACTATGGAGGGAGATACAACTAATTTTTATATTTATAAACAAATTCAAAATTTAGATTTAAAGATCACAACTATTGCAAGAGGAGTCTCGGTTGGTAATGAACTAGAATATACAGATGAAGTAACATTAGGTAGAAGTATAATTAAAAGAATTCCTTTTGAAAATTCAATTAAAACTTAATGTATTAAACATTTTTAGAAAGAATTAATTTATCAAATTATAATTTGATATTTTTACAGTATTACAATTTTTATATATGTCTAATAAGAAAGAGATCGTTTTGCCTCGAATGGGAGAAAGTGTTGATGAAGCAACTATTACGGGTTGGCTTAAAAATGAAGGCGATGTAATTAATGAAGATGATTTAATAGTTGAAATAGCTACTGACAAGGTTGATTCAGAGGTTCCAAGTGAATTTTCAGGCACCTTGTTAAAAAAATTATGTGATGTCAATGATATTGTTAAGGTTGGGGATCCAATAGCTATAATAGAAACTGATTCATTAGGATCTTCAATAAAAAAACAAGAATCTTTAAATAAAAATGACTCTCTTAAAAAGGTAGAAACAATTATAAATGATGATACTAAACCAATAGATTTTGTTAAAACAGGAGATAAATTAATTGAAAAAAATATTTCCAACGAATCATCAAGAATTTATTCTCCCCTTGTTAAAAATATTTCTAAGAAAGAGGGTATTTCAATTAATGAACTTGATAATATAAAAGGATCCGGTAAAAATGGTAGAATTACTAAAAATGATCTTTTAAATTATATTTCGAGCACAAGTAATTTAGAAAAAAAATCTGAAAATCAATTTAATAATCAATTGTCTGATGAAATTGTAGAAATGAGTAGAATGGAGAAGCTTATTTCTGATCATATGTTAGATAGCAAAGATAAATCTGCTCATGTTCAGGCTTTTATTGAAGCTGATATTACCAATTTATGGAACTGGAGAGAAAAAAATAAAAACATTTTTTTTAATAGAGAAAACGAAAAAATAACCTTTACTCCGATTTTTATTCAAATTGTAGCTCAAGTTTTAAGAGAGTTTCCACTACTTAATATAAGTCTCGATAATTATAATATTATAAAAAAGAAATCTATTAATATAGGTATGGCTACTGCTTTAAGTGATGGAAATTTGATAGTGCCAGTGATTAAAAATGCTGATCAGTTTAGTCTTTTAGGGTTAGTTAAAAAAGTGAATGATTTAGCTAAACGCGCAAGAATCGGAAATCTTGAACCGGACGAGGTCAAAGACGGAACTTATACTATAAGTAACGTAGGAGTCTTTGGAACCTTAATGGGAACTCCAATTATTAATCAACCACAAGTTGGTATTTTAGCTTTTGGAGCTATCAATAAAAAGCCATCCGTAATTGAAACTGAAAAAGGAGATTTTATTGGAATAAGACATAAAATTATCTTATCTCATAGTTTTGATCATCGAATTGTTAATGGAGCTAAAGGAGGAATGTTTATTAAAAGAATAAAAGAACTTATTGAAGGATGGGATAATTCATTTTCAATTTAATTTTTTAACATTATGAATCTAAGTCTGTCTAAACCTATCTGTTTTTTTGATTTAGAGACAACTGGTGTAAATATTTCAAAAGATCGAATAGTAGAAATATCTGTTTTGAAAATTTTTCAAAACGGAAATAAAGAATCCAGAACTTGGTTGGTTAATCCAGAAATCGATATTTCTCAAGAAGTTTCTAATATACACGGTATCACAAATGAAATGGTAACTAACGAACCAACATTTAAAAAAGTTGGTCCTCAGGTTAAGGAAATGATTCAAAATTGTGATCTAGCTGGTTTTAACTCTAATAAGTTTGATATTCCTCTTTTAGCTGAAGAGTTTTTAAGATTTAATATTGATTTTACTTTAGAAAATATCAAATGTGTTGATGTTCAAAATATTTTTCATAAAATGGAAAAAAGAACTTTGGGTGCAGCTTATAAGTTTTATTGCGAAAAAGAATTAATCGATGCTCACTCCTCTAAAGCCGATACTCTGGCAACGTTCGAGGTCTTAGAAGCTCAAATTAAACGTTATGACGATATTGAAAGTAATGTTGATTTTTTATCAAATTTTTCAAGTAGAAATAAATCGGTTGACCTTGCAGGTTTCATAATATATGACAAAAATAATATCCCTTGCTTCTCCTTTGGAAAGCATAAAGGAAAATCTGTAGATTTTATTATTGAAAATGAACCTGGCTATTTTGGATGGTTGTTGAATGCTGATTTCCCTATGTACACTAAGAAAATATTAACTAAGCTTAGACTTACTAAACTCAATAATAAATTATAATATGAAAATAATTTGTATTGGAAGAAATTATCGTAAACACATTGAAGAGTTTAAAAATGAAAAGCCAAATTCACCGGTTATATTTATTAAACCAGACAGTTCAATTATTTTGAAAAATCAACCCTTTTTTATACCTGATTATTCAACTGAAATTCATTACGAAGCTGAAGTTATTTTAAAAATTTGTAAGCTTGGTAAATCAATTGATAAAAAGTTTGCAAATAAATATTATAATAAAATAAGTTTAGGTATTGATTTTACAGCAAGAGATATCCAAAATAAACTTAAAGAAAAGGGTTTGCCGTGGGAAAAATCTAAAGCATTTGACGGTTCAGCTTTAATTGGAAATTGGATTGATAAAGATGAATTTAAAAATATTAATGATTTAAATTTTTCATTGAAAAAAAATGGAAATGATGTACAGACTGGAAATACATCAAATATGCTTTGGAATTTTGATGAACTCATTGCTGAAATATCGAAATTTTTCACATTAAAAATTGGGGATGTAATTTTTACTGGAACTCCCTCAGGAGTTAACACTGTCAGAGAAAATGATGTTTTTGAAGGTTTTATTGATACTAAAAACGTATTTAATATTAATATAAAGTGATGATTAGTGCTAAAATCATTACAATCGGAGATGAGATATTAATAGGTCAGATAGTTGATACCAATTCAACTTTTATTTCTAAACAATTAATTAATATTGGAATTGAGGTAAATCAAATTCTTTCTATCAGTGATCAGAAAGAATCAATTTTAAAAGCTTTCGATGATTCATTAAATAAGTTTGATGTAGTTATTACAACAGGTGGACTTGGTCCTACTAATGACGATATTACTAAAGAAGTATTTTGTGAATTTTTTAATGATAAACTTATTCATAATCAGGACCTATTATTACATATCGAAAATTTATTTAAAAAATTTGTTAATAATCCCATTAATGATTTAAACAGAGCTCAAGCTTTAGTTCCTTCGCAATCAAAGCTAATAGAAAATAAATTTGGAACTGCTGCAGGTATGGTAATGAAGAAAGGAAATACTTTATATATTTCTTTGCCAGGTGTTCCTTATGAAATGAAATCTATGATTAATTCTTCTGTAATTCCTTTATTAAGTAAAGAATTTAAATGCCCTGTAATTCTTAAAAAAACTTTAATGACATATGGGGTTGGTGAAAGTACAATAGCTAAACAACTTAAAGTTTTTGAAGAAAATTTAGCTTCAAATTTTAAACTAGCTTATTTGCCAAATCTTGGAAGAGTAAGGTTGAGAATTTTATGTAAGGGTGATAACAGGAGGGAATTAGAGAATAAGCTTGATTTTTATATTTCCGAATTATATAAAATTTTAGGTAAAATTATAATTGGTTTTGAGTCTGTAAATTCTATAGAATCAGAAATAGGAAAAATTTTAGCAAAATCTAACAAGACATTATCGACCGCAGAAAGTTTTACAGGAGGATTAATATCCTCTAGAATTTCATCAGTCCCAGGTGCATCTGCATATTTCAAAGGTTCGGTTGTAGCTTATGATTCCACTGTTAAAAAAGACTTGTTAAAATTAGACAACTCATTAATAAATAAATATTCTGTCGTAAGTTCTCATGTTGCAAATGAGATGGCAAATAATATTAAAAAAATTTTGAACTCTGACTATTCTATTTCAACAACTGGAAATGCAGGTCCGTCAAAAGGAGATTCAAACAAAGATGTCGGTGTATTGTACATATCTATTGCAACCCCATATCAAACTAAGTCCCACGAATTTAATTTTGGAAATAACAGAGAGAAAAATATTAAAAAATCCGTAAATAAAGCATTAGAACTTTTGTTTAACGAATTGTTAAACGAGTTGTAAAAAATTTGGCAAAAGAAGAAAATTGTTGTTAATTTGCACCCTGTTTAAAAAATAACATAGTTATGTCTAAAGTTTGTGAAATTTCTGGTAAAAAAGTTTTGGTTGGAAATAATGTTTCCAAAGCAATGAATAAAACCAAAAGAAGATTTGAGCCTAATTTGATAAAAAAGAGATTTTTTATCCCTGAAGAAGGTAAGTGGATCACTTTAAAAGTTTCTACATCTGTTTTAAAAACTATAAATAAAAAAGGAATTTCTGCTGTGTTAAAGGAATCAAAAATTAATAGAGCTTAATTAAATTATTATGGCTAAGAAAGGAAATAGAGTACAGGTTATATTAGAATGTACAGAGCATAAAAACTCAGGTCTTCCAGGTACATCTAGATATGTTACTACAAAAAATAAAAAGAACACACCAGATAGACTAGAGATTAAAAAATTTAATCCTATTTTGAAAAAAAATACAATTCATAAAGAAATTAAATAATTAGAAAATGGCAAAAAAAACTGTTGCATCATTACAAACTTCTTCAAAAAGATTGTCTAAAGCTATAAAAATGGTTAAGAGTCCTAAGACAGGCGCATACACATATGTTGAATCAATTATGGCACCTGAACTAGTTAATAATTGGTTGTCTAAATAATTATTTTATACTCAAAACTTAAAGTCACTTATTAGTGGCTTTTTTTGTTTTAATATCTTTGATTTAACTTTAGATGTATGAATTTTTTTAAAAAACTGTTTTCAAAAGAAAAAAAAGAATCTTTAGATAAAGGTTTAAAAAAAAGTAATGAATCTTTTTTTAATAAAATTTCTAAAGTAGTTATAGGTAAAAGTAAAGTTGATGATCAGGTTTTAGATAATTTAGAGGAAATTTTAATTAGTTCTGATGTTGGTGTAAAAACAACATTAAAAATAATTGATCAAATTGAGGAGAGAGTAGCTAAAGACAAATTTCTGAATTCATCTGAACTAGACTTGATTTTGAAAGAAGAAATCATAAAAATTATTTGTGATTCAGGGGGTAATAACACCTTTTCTTTTGACACAAACAAACCTCATGTTATTTTAGTTGTTGGAGTTAATGGGGTTGGTAAAACTACATCTATTGGAAAAATGGCCAATTATTATAAATCAATTGGATTAAAAGTTATGGTTGGAGCTGCTGATACTTTTAGAGCAGCAGCAATTGATCAGTTACAAGTTTGGACAGATAGAGTAGGAGTTGAGCTAGTAAAGCAGGATATGGGCAGCGACCCTGCTTCTGTTGCTTTTGACACATTAGAATCTGCTATAAATAAAAATATTGATATTGTGTTAATCGATACCGCTGGAAGATTACATAATAAAGCCAATTTAATGAACGAACTTTCTAAGATTAAAAGAGTTCTGCAGAAAAAAAATATAAATGCACCACATGAAGTTTTGTTGGTTATTGATGGTTCAACTGGTCAAAATGCTTTTGAACAGGCAAAACAATTTACAAATGTTACCGAAATTACCTCACTGGCTGTAACTAAATTAGATGGATCAGCTAAAGGAGGTGTGGTTTTGGGAATTTCTGATCAATTTAATATTCCAATTAAATTTATTGGCATTGGTGAGGGTGTTGAAGATTTACAACTCTTTGACAAAAAAGAATTTGTAGACTCTTTTTTTAAAAAATCATAAACGTTAAACATTGAGAACAAAATATTCGAAAAAAAACAGAATTAATGTAGTAACTCTTGGTTGTTCAAAGAATATATATGATTCTGAAGTTTTAATGGGGCAGCTTAAGGCAAACAATAAAGATGTGGTGCATGAAAAGGAAGGTAATATAGTTGTTATAAATACTTGTGGTTTTATTGATAATGCAAAACAGGAATCTATAGATACAATTTTAGATTATTCATCAAAAAAACAAAATGGTAAAATTGACAAGTTATTTGTTACAGGTTGTTTGAGTGAAAGATATATGCCTGATTTAAAAAAAGAAATTCCCAATGTTGATCAATATTTTGGAACAACCGACTTGCCAAAACTATTGAAAGCCTTAAAAGCTGATTATAAGCATGAACTGGTTGGAGAAAGGCTAACTACAACTCCAAAAAATTATGCATACTTAAAAATATCTGAAGGTTGTGATAGACCTTGTTCTTTTTGTGCTATTCCACTTATGAGAGGAAAACACAAATCAAAATCTATAGAAGATATTATAACTGAAGCATCAAAATTAGCATCAAATGGTGTAAAAGAATTGATATTGATCGCTCAAGATTTAACATATTATGGATTAGATCTTTATAAAAAAAGAGAATTATCACGTCTGCTTAAAGAACTGGTTAAAGTTAATGGTATTGAGTGGATAAGACTTCACTATGCTTTTCCAAATGGTTTTCCAGTTGATGTATTAGAGGTTATTAAAAATGAGCCAAAGGTTTGTAATTATTTGGACATTCCTTTACAGCATATTTCTACAAAAATATTGAAATCAATGAGAAGGGGATCAAAAAAAGAAAATATTATTGATTTAATTAATCAAATTAGATTGTCTAATCCTCTTATAGCCATAAGAACCACATTAATAGTTGGCTACCCTGGAGAAACAGATCAAGAGTTTAACGAACTCAAGCAATGGGTTTCTGAAACTAGATTTGATAGATTAGGTTGCTTTACATACAGCCACGAAGAAAATACTCATGCTTACAATTTAGTTGATGATGTTTCTGAAGATGTTAAGATTAAAAGAATGAACGAAATTATGGACATTCAGTCTCAAATTTCTTTTGAAATAAATCAAACTAAAATTGGTAAAACATATAAATGTGTAATAGATAGAAAAGAAGGGGCATTTTATGTAGGAAGAACAGAACATGATTCACCCGACGTTGATAATGAAGTTTTAATAGATGCAAGTGAATATTATTTAAAAATTGGAGATTTTACCAATTTAAAAATTACTAGTTCTACAGAATTTGATTTATATGGATCACCAGAATCTTAATCATATAATGTATATTTATTAAAAAAGATTTGTCTTATATAGATTCTAACATATCAAATCACTTACCTAACATCACCCTTGATTATATAAACGATAAGAAGAAATTAAATTCTTTTTATAACAGATCAAATAAATTAGAAAATTATAAAAGACAGTTAGATGAAAAGAGGAGACAATATAATGCTGATTTTAGAACAGTTTTAAGTAATCAACTTAAAAAGCAATATCAATCAGTTTCAGATAAATCTATTCAAATTAAGTTAATAGAGGATTTAAAATTAAAAAACACTTTCACTGTAACAACTGGTCATCAGTTAAATTTATTTACTGGTCCTTTGTATTTTTTTTATAAAATTATTGATACAATAAATATTTGTAAAAAATTAAAAAAGAAACATCCGAAAAATAATTTTGTTCCTGTTTTTTGGATGGCTTCAGAAGATCATGATTTTGAAGAAATTAATTTCTTCAACTATAAAAATAAAAAATTTCGTTGGAATTTAAACTCTAAAGGTCCTGTTGGCAGGCTAAATACAGATGGATTAGAAAATGTTTATGATGAAATGAAAAAGTATTTTAATTTTTCAGATTTCAAGAATCTTTTATCTCTTTTTGAATCGTGCTATTTGAAAAATAAAAATTTATCTATTGCTACTTTGAATCTTGTGCATAGTTTATTTGGGAAATATGGATTGTTAGTTATTGAACCAGATAATAAGCATTTGAAAAATCTTTTTTCAGAAATTATTATAGACGAATTATTAAACAATAATTCAAATAAAAATGTTCAAAATACTAATAATGAGTTAAATAAAGTTTTTAATAATTCTTATAATCCTCAAGTTAATTCAAGAGAAATTAATTTATTTTATATTAAAGATAATTTAAGAGCTAGGATAGAAAAAAATGATGGAGTATTTAATATTTTGGAAACAGATATTTCTTTCACTAGAAGTGAAATAATAAATGAGGTTAATAAACATCCAGAGAGATTTTCTCCAAACGCATTATTAAGACCGGTTTATCAAGAATTTATTTTGCCAAATTTAGCATATGTTGGTGGTGGAAGTGAAGTAGCTTATTGGCTTCAGCTTAAAGAATATTTTAATTTAAAAAAAATTACTTTCCCTATACTTTCTGTTAGATCATCTGTTTTGTTTATTTCAAAAAAGCAAAAAGATAAATGCGAAAAATTCAAAATTTCAATATCTAATTTGTTTGATAATTCAAATAAATTAAAACAGCTTTATTTATTGAAAAATTCAAAAATAAAGATTGATTTATCTAATCAAAAAAATATAATCAAACAAAATTTTTCACAACTTCATAAGTTAGCTAAACTTACTGATAAATCCTTTTTAGGTGCTGTTAGGGCACAGGAAAAAAAACAGATTAATGGAATTGAGAATCTTGAAAAACGATTAATTAAAGCTGAAAAAAGGGTGCATAAAGATAGTTTATCAAGATTAATTGCTTTAAAAAATGAATTATTTCCAAATGATTCTTTTCAAGAAAGGCAAGTTAATTTTTCAACCTTTCATAATGAAAATAAAATTGATTTAATAGAGAGTTTAATTAAAAATATTGATCCATTTAATAAAGAATTTTTAATTCTTGAATTTTAACTGATTTCCAATGAGTTTTTTTATGATTTAGTAGTAATTTTGAATATGGAAGATAAAGTACTTATAATTGATTTTGGATCGCAATACACTCAATTAATTGCTAGAAGAGTAAGAGAGTTATTTGTTTACTGTGAAATCCACCCCTACAATAATTTGGATGTTGATTTAGATTCTTTTAAAGCTATAATTCTTTCAGGATCTCCATTTTCAGTAAGATCAAAGGACGCTTTGCATATCGATCTTTCAAAAATAAAAGGGAAAAAACCACTATTAGGAGTTTGTTATGGTGCACAATATATTTCGCATTTTTTTGGCGGTAAAGTTATACCCTCGAACAAAAGAGAATATGGAAGAGCCAAATTAACCACTATAGATTCAGAATGTAAATTGTTTGAAAATGTTGAACTTGGTTCTCAAGTATGGATGAGTCATAGTGATACAATTGAAAACCTTCCTTCAAATTCCAAATGTATTGCAAGTACTCAAGATGTTAAAAATGCTGCTTACTCAATTGAAGACGAGGAGCTTTATGCTATTCAATTTCATCCTGAAGTCTACCATTCAAAAGATGGTAAGAAAATTTTAGAAAATTTTCTAATAAAAATAGCAAACGTAAATCCTGATTGGACTCCAGATGTTTTTTCTGAAAAAACAATTCAGGAAATTAAAGATACAGTTGGACAAGATAAAGTGATTCTTGGTCTTTCTGGTGGAGTTGATTCCACTGTTGCAGCAGTTTTAATCCATAGGGCTATTAAAGAAAACCTTCATTGTATTTTTGTAAACAATGGATTACTAAGAAAAAATGAGTTCAGTGATGTCTTAGACCAGTACAAAGGAATGGGATTAAATGTTAAGGGTGTTGATGCTTCAAAGTATTTTATTGATAATTTGTCAGGCATAAGTGACCCTGAAGAAAAAAGAAAAATTATTGGAAAATCTTTTATAGATATTTTTGATCAAGAGTCCAAGTTAATCAATGGAGCTAAATGGTTAGCTCAAGGCACTATTTATCCTGATGTTATTGAATCAATTTCAGTAAAAGGACCTTCTGCGACTATTAAATCACATCATAACGTTGGTGGACTTCCGGATTTTATGAAACTTTCTGTAGTTGAGCCTTTGAAAATGCTTTTTAAGGATGAAGTGCGTAGGGTAGGAAAAAGTTTAGGAATTGAAAATAGACTTTTAAAAAGACATCCGTTTCCAGGACCTGGATTAGCAATTAGAATATTAGGAGATATTTCAAATGAAAAAGTAAGGATTCTTCAAGAAGTTGATCATATATTTATTTCAGGTTTATTAGAGAATGATTTATATGATAAGGTTTGGCAAGCAGGTGCAATACTATTGCCTGTCAAAAGTGTAGGTGTAATGGGTGATGAAAGAACTTATGAGCAATGTGTTGCTTTAAGAGCTGTAGAATCTACAGATGGTATGACTGCTGATTGGGTAAATCTTCCTTATGAATTTTTACAAGAAGTTTCGAATAAGATTATTAATAATGTAAAAGGTGTGAATCGAGTTGTTTATGATATTAGTTCAAAACCACCTGCAACAATTGAATGGGAATAATGAGAGTTTTTAAAATTTTTTTTCTTTTGTTGTTTGTTTCTGTATTTGGATTTTCTCAAGATTTAAATCAAAATTCTAAATCCAGTTCAGTTATTGAGTTTATAGAACACAAGGTTAAAAGAAAGCAAACTTTATTTACTATTTCCAACTTATATGATGTTCCTATAGATCTTATTAAAAAATATAATCCCTCAATAAAGGGTGATAAAATATCAAAAAAAATGGTATTAAAAATACCATTTATAACAACTGTTGTTTTAGAAGAGTCCATAAAAAAAGTTGTGGAGGAAGTTTTAGTATCAACCAAAACAAATCAAAATTTATTAGATAGTATTCCTAAAAAAAAGTCGATTAAGTTCGGTTTTATAGCTCCTTTTAATTTAAATAAAATTGAAATAGACTCTATCGAAAACACAAAAAAATATTTAGAAAAGTTAAACCTTACAACTTTATCTCTGGATTTTTATAGTGGAGTACTTACGGCTCTTAAAGCTGTAAAAAAAACAGGAATAAAAACGCATATTGATACTTATGATAATAAAAACAGCTTTTTAGAAATAGATAATATATCTAAAAGTAAAAGTATTAACAATTATGACTTTATTTTAGGTCCTTTAATACCAAGAAATATTAATAGGCTCTCATCAAATCTTAAAGACTCTAAAGTTCCTATTATATCTCCTTTGACGTCAAAAAAAATTGAGATAAATAAAAATGTTTTTCAATCAATACCAAGCATTGAATCCCAAAGAGAGTTAATGTATAATCATGTTGATAGTTTAATTACTATAGATCCAGATCCTTGTGTTATGATTATTTATGATAAATCCACAGAAAAAGTAAAGGAAAAACTTTTAAAACGTTTTCCTTACGCCGAGCTTATAGATACTGATTTAACTATGGGTTTAGTTGATCCTGATATTACTGATTCACTTCTGGTTGAAAAAAAGAATAATTTAGTTTTTTTAGAATCCCAAAATTTGAATATTATTACTAGCGTTTCTTCATTGTTAAATTCTCAAATCTCAAAAGATAGAAATATTAATCTCTTTTCCTCTTACAGATCAGAAACTTACGAAAACGAAAATATTTCATATCAACACCTAGGTAATTTAAAATTTACTTATCCATCCTATTTCTTTCCCAATTATGGTGATGAACTAAATGAACTAAATGAGTTATTTATTGAAGATTTTGGAAAACTTCCAAATAAAATTGCAATAAGAGGATATGAAATTGCTCTTGATTTAATTTTACGTACAGCTCATAGAAAAAAGCTGATAAAATCAGTTGATTTAGGGGAAACAAAATATTATCAAAATAGATTTAATTATAAAAACAAAGAACAAGGATACATAAACGAATCAATTTTACTTATTAAGCATGATAATCTAGAAGTTCTTGAAATCTCCTCTGTGAAATAAAATGTATTGATTTTTAAATTTAAAACAGAGTCACTTTCTTTTTTTGTATTTTTAATCCCTTAAAATATATTAATGCCTAAAACTAAATATATATTTGTTACTGGAGGTGTTACTTCCTCATTAGGAAAAGGAATTATTTCAGCATCTTTAGCCAAGTTATTGCAATCTCGCGGATTAAATGTAACTATACAAAAGCTAGATCCTTATATTAATGTTGATCCTGGGACTTTAAACCCTTATGAACATGGAGAATGCTATGTTACATCAGATGGTGCAGAGACTGATTTGGACTTAGGTCATTACGAGAGATTTCTAAATGTCGAAACATCTCAAGCTAATAATGTTACGACTGGAAAGATATATCAAACAGTTATTGAAAAAGAAAGAAGAGGTGATTTTTTAGGCAAAACTGTTCAGGTTATTCCACATATTACAAACGAAATAAAAAGAAGAATAAAGCTACTTGGGGATACTAATGAATTTGATATTATAATCACTGAAATTGGTGGAACGGTAGGAGATATTGAATCTTTACCTTACATAGAATCTGTTAGACAATTAAGATGGGAATTAGGTAGTGCAAACAGTCTTGTTATTCATCTTACATTAGTTCCGTATTTATCTGCTGCCAAGGAGCTGAAAACTAAACCAACTCAACATTCTGTAAAAACATTAATGGAAAGTGGAATTAACGCAGACATATTAGTCTGCAGAACTGAACACGATATTTCTGATGAAATTAAAAACAAATTGGCTCTTTTTTGTAATGTTGATGTTGATTCAGTAATACAATCAAAGGATGCTTCTACAATATATGATGTTCCTTTAATGATGGAACAAGAAAAATTAGATAAGGTTGTTTTAAGAAAATTAGATATTTCAAATTTTAGTTCAACCAACATGGAAAGTTGGACAGAATTTGTTAATAGATTGAAGTTTCCTAAAAATACTGTTAATGTTGGTTTAATTGGAAAGTATGTTGAGTTACAGGATTCTTATAAATCTATTTTAGAGGCATTAGTCCATGCAGGCTCTGTAAATGAAACAAAAGTTGTTATTCATTCAATACATTCTGAGTTCATAGACGATGATCAAATTAAAAATCAAATTTCAAAGCTAGATGGTATTATTGTTGCTCCTGGATTTGGGTCAAGAGGAATTGAGGGAAAGATCAAATCCATAAAATATGTAAGAGAAAATAATATTCCTTTTTTTGGAATATGTTTAGGGATGCAGATGGCAATTATAGAGTACTCTAGAAACGTTTTAAATCTCGAAGGATCTAATTCTACTGAAATGGATGAAAAAACTTTACATCCCGTGATTAGTCTTATGCAAGATCAAAAAAACATTGTCAATAAAGGAGGAACGATGAGGTTAGGATCTTGGGCATGTGATTTGGACGAAGGTTCTATGAGTTACAAAATTTATAATTCGAAATCAATAACTGAAAGGCATAGGCATCGTTGGGAACTTAATAATGATTATTTAAAAGTTTTACAGGATTCAGGGTTGAAAACAAGTGGAATTAACTCAAAAACAGGACTTGTTGAGATAATTGAACTTCCTTTAAATGATTGGTTTGTTGGTGTTCAATTTCATCCTGAATATAAAAGTACTGTTGAGACTCCACACCCACTATTTGTGTCGTTTGTTCAAGCTTGTTTAATCTATAATAATTCTAAAAATTAAAATGGAAGAAAATAAATTAGATATATATCAAATTATAGGATTTTTATTTCTTATCGCTGCCGTTTTTTATTGGTTTAATGTTACCATCCCAAATCTGGAGCAAAACGCAATTGAAGAAAAAGAAATAATTTCAAAAAACCAAGATACTGAAATTAATAAAAATCCAATTAAAGATATAAATGAAGTTGTTAGCTCAAATTTTAATGGCATTCTCATAGATTCTGAGTTGGAGAGTGAAGAAATAGTCATTGAAAATGATGATGTTATTTTTAAATTTAATACTAAAGGAGGTTCTTTGACTGAGCTTCAGTTAAAAGATTATGTTGATTATAAAGGTGATGATTTGTTTTTGATTAAAAATGATAATCAAAGCATCAGCTTAAATTTTAATCTTAAAAACGGAAATAAAATAAACACCTCTGACTATAATTTTACCTATGAAATGGAAAGGCAAGGTAAAATCAATGTTCTAAAAATGTCATTAATTGTTTCAGCTGATCAATCAATATCATTTGAATACAAAATACCTAAATCGGGATACATGATTGACTTTAATGTTAGTTCATCTGGTTTTTCTTCTCTGATAGACTCTAATTCAAACGTTAATTTGAACTGGAGTTTAGATGCTTTTAGACAAGCTAAAAGTATTGATTATGAAAACAGGTATAGTCAGCTTATGTATCAATATGATGGAGATGATACAGACTATTTGAGCTCTTATTCAGATTCAGACGATAATGAAGATTCAGTATCATGGATTTCATATGGTCAACATTTTTTCAACTCTATTTTGGTTTTAGATTCACCAGTAAACAATGTACAATTTGAATCAAAAAAATTATTTGAAGATCAAGGTAAAGAAGCAATGTTTACCAAAAATTATTCTTCTATAATTCCTTTAAATCTTTTAGGTTCGGAAGTTAACAGTCAATTGAAATGGTATTTTGGACCAAATGATTATGATATTTTAAAAGAGTATGACAACAAAATTTATGATTCTATTTATTTTGGCTGGGGGATTTTTGGTATGATTAATAGATTTATTTATTTTCCTTTTTTCGGGTTTTTAAGTAAATATTTTTCCGCTGGACTTGCTGTGATTTTAATGACTATTGCTACTCGTGTTGTAATGTCTCCAGTAACCTATAAAACGTATGTTTCTCAGGCTAGAATGAAAGTCATAAAGCCCGAAATAACTGAGCTTAATGAAAAGTTCAAAAACGATGCGGTTAAAAGACAGCAGGAAACTATGAAGTTGTATAATAAAGCAGGTGCTAACCCTTTGTTAGGATGTGTTCCGGCATTACTTCAGCTACCTGTGTTTTATGCCTTATTTTGTTTTTTCCCGATAGCATTTCAGCTCAGAGGAAAATCATTTTTATGGGCTGAAGACCTTTCCTCATATGATACCATAGCTGAACTTCCTTTTAGTATTCCTTTTTATGGAGATCATATAAGTCTTCTTCCAATTCTAGCTTCTATTGCTATATTTTTCTACACCAAAATGTCATCAGGTGCGCAAATGCAAACATCACAACCAGGAATGCCTAATATGAAATTCATAATGTATTTAATGCCTGTTATGATGTTGTTTTTCTTTAATAATTATGCTAGTGCATTTAGTTTGTATTATTTTATTTCCAACATATTAACAATATTAATTATGATTTCAATCAAGTATTTCATTATTGATGAGGAAAAAATAAGATTACAAGTGCAGGAAAATAAGAAAAAGCCTACAAAACAAAACAGGTTCCAAAGAAAAATGCAAGAAATGATGGAAGAAGCTGAGAAACAAAGAAAACTTCAAGGTAAGAAATAGTAACTTTTTTCAATGTCTAATAAAAACACTAGAGTGGTTGTTGCTCTCTCGGGAGGAGTGGATTCAAGCGTAGCTGCTCATTTACTTGTAAAACAGGGTTATGATGTTGTTGGAATCTTCATGAAGAATTGGCATGACGAAACTGTTACTATTTCAAATGAATGCCCCTGGGTAGAAGACAGTTACGATGCGATGATTGTTGCAGAAAAATTATCAATACCTTTTCAAACAATAGATTTAAGTAAACAATATCAAGAAAGAATTATTGACTATATGTTTAATGAATACAAGATTGGTAATACTCCTAATCCTGATGTTTTATGTAATAGGGAAATTAAATTTGATGTTTTTTTAGAAATAGCTAAAAATTTAGGAGCTGACTATGTTGCAACTGGTCATTATAGTAGAGTGGTTTCAGAAAACAATCATTTCAGTCTTTTGGTTGGAAAAGATTTAACTAAAGATCAATCTTATTTTTTATGTCAATTATCTCAAAAACAACTTTCTAAAGTTATGTTTCCAATTGGAGATCTATATAAAAAAGAAGTTAGGTTAATTGCTAAAAAACAAAACTTAGTAACTGCTGATAAAAAAGATTCTCAAGGTTTATGTTTTGTTGGAAAAGTTAAGCTTCCAGAGTTTTTGCAGCAAAAATTAAAAATAAAAAAAGGTGTTGTCGTTAAAATTTCTAATGATTTTATTCCTTATTTAAATACTTTGGATTATGAAGATGATTCAATTGATAATTTAAGAAAACTTGCTAAATCATTTAATTATTCTTTAAATGACGGTACTGTTGTGGGAGAGCACCATGGAGCGCATTTTTTTACAATTGGCCAAAGAAAAGGATTGGCTATTGGAGGAAGTAAAGAACCTTTATTTGTTATAAAAACAGATGTAATCAACAATATAGTATATGTAGGAGAAGGCAAAGATCATCCAGGTTTATTTAAAAAGGTATTGTTTATAAAAAACAAAAATTTTCATAGGGTAAGAACTGACATTGATTATCAAAATTCGAATAATAAATATGAATCAAGAATAAGATATCGTCAGCCTCTACAAAAATCGAAATTAGTTTTTGACAAGGATGGTGTTTTTATGGTTTTTGAAAACTTACAGTCTGCTATTAGCAAAGGTCAGTTTGCAGTATGGTATAAAAATAAAGAGCTTATTGGTTCAGGAATAATAGATTAATTTTAAAAAGCAACTTCTACTTGATTTCTTAAAATATCTTCAATGTTTTCTCTTTTTCTTATTTCAATTGCCTTGTTGTTTAATAAAAGAATTTCCGACGGTTTATATCTAGAATTGTAATTACTGGCCATTGTAAAGCAATAGGCTCCTGCGTTTTTAAAGCATAAAACATCTCCTTCGTTTATTCTAGATATTCTTTTGTTGTTTGCAAAAGTATCCGTTTCGCATATGTATCCAACAACTGAATAAAACCTTTCGTTATCATTCGGATTAGAAATGTTTTTAATATCATGATTTGATCCGTACATCATTGGTCTTACAAAGTGATTAAAGCCAGAATCTACTTGAGCAAAAACTGTTGAAGTGGTTTGTTTTATAGAATTCACTGAGCATAAAAAATTACCTGCTTCACTGACTAAAAATTTGCCGGGTTCAAAAGCTAATGTTAATTCTTTCCCATAATCGTTGCAAAAATCGTTAAATCTTTTTGATAGTTTTTTTCCTAATTCTTCAATGTTTGTTTCGTTATCACCTTGAGAGTAAGGTACTTTGAATCCACTACCAAAATCGATGAACTCCAAATCTTTGAATTTAGAGGCTGTCTCAAATAAAATTTCTGCTGCATGAATAAATACTTCTATGTCTAAAATGTCACTTCCAGTATGCATGTGAATTCCATTTACTTTTATGTTGGTATTTTTTATTATTCTTAATAGTAATGGAATTTGATGTATACTTATCCCAAACTTAGAATCAATATGCCCAACAGAAATTTTGTTATTTCCTCCAGCCATAACATGAGGGTTGATTCTAATACATATAGGTATGTCTGGATTTAAGCCTCCAAATTGTTCTAAAACACTAAGGTTGTCTATGTTTATATTTACGCCCATTTCAGAAACTTTTTGAATTTCTTCAACTGAAACTCCATTAGGTGTGTAAATTATTTTTTCTGGGTTAAATCCTGCTTTAAGACCAATCATAACTTCTTGAATTGAAACCGTGTCAATTCCTGCACCGAGTTGATTTATATATTTTAAAATTGAAATATTAGATAATGCTTTTACAGCATAATTTATTCTTAAGTTTCTAACCTCTTTAAACGAGTTAATAAGTCTTTCGTATTGACTCTTGATCTTAGATGCATCATATACATAAGTTGGTGTTCCAAATTTTTTTGATATCTCTAGCAAGGTTGAATTTTTCATTTTGCAAATCTATATTAAGTTTATTCGGTTTTATAATAAAATTAAATTTATTATAAAAATAAAACAATTTGTTATATTTATAACATTATTTAGTTACTTACATCTGTTATTCTTGGTCATATTCTATTATATTTGCTTGAAATAAATTATTAATTATGAATTTACACGAGTATCAGGGAAAGGAAATTTTAGCTCAACATGGAGTTAATGTTCAAAGAGGTGTTGTTCTTGATGATTTAAATGAAATTGAAAATGTTTCAAAGAAGCTTGTTGAAGAAACAGGTACAGATTGGTTTGTTGTCAAGGCCCAGATTCATGCTGGTGGAAGGGGTAAAGGTGGTGGAGTAAAGATTGCAAAGAGTAAGGATGACTTAAAAGATGTTGTTTCTAGCATTTTAGGTATGAATTTAATAACTCCTCAAACATCAAAAGAAGGTAAGTTAGTTAGAAAAGTTTTAATTGCAGAAGATGTTTATTACCCTGGCGAATCTGAAACTGAAGAGTTTTATGTTTCAATTTTATTAAATAGAAAAACAGGTAAAAACATGATTATGTATTCAACCGAGGGTGGCGTGGATATTGAGTCTGTTGCGGAAAAAACACCTGAACTAATTTTTTATGAAGACATAGATCCTCTTTTGGGTATAGTCCCTTTTCAAGCTAGAAAAATTGCTTTTAATTTAGGTTTGTCTGGAAAATCATTTAAGGAAATGGTTAAATTCATTTCTCTTTTATATAAATCTTATGTTTCCTCAGATTCATCCTTGTTTGAGATTAACCCTGTTTTAAAAACATCAGACAATAAAATAATGGCAGTCGATGCTAAAGTTACTTTGGATGACAATGCTTTATTCAGGCATAATGATTATTCTAAATGGAGAGATTTAAAAGAAGAGAATCCGGTTGAAGTAGAAGCTAGAGAATTAGGATTAAATTATGTTGATTTGGACGGTAATGTTGGGTGTATGGTTAACGGAGCCGGATTAGCTATGGCTACAATGGATTTAATTAAGCAATCCGGAGGTGATCCTGCTAATTTTCTCGATGTTGGAGGGACAGCTGATGCAAAGCGAGTCGAAGCTGCTTTTAGATTGATTTTGAAAGATCCTAACGTTAAAGCTATATTGGTAAATATATTCGGAGGAATTGTTAGGTGCGATAGAGTGGCTCAGGGTATTGTTGATGCTTATAATAATTTAAAAAACATCAGTGTACCTATAATTGTTAGACTGCAAGGTACAAATGCTGAAATAGCTAAAGAGATTATAGATAACTGTGATTTCAAAGTATACAGCGCTACTGAATTTCAAGAAGCAGCTGACAAGATTCAGGAAGTGCTCTACTAAACTGACATAATGTCATTAATTAATATGTTTTAAATGACATAATGTCTATTATTTTTAAATGGCATTTATTTTGTTCTTTAAAAGAATATAAATATTTGTTTAATTTAAAAATAAAAACTATGAATTTAATAAAAAAACAATCCAATTTTTTACCCTTTGTCTTTGATGATTTCTTTAGAAACACATGGGATATTTTACCTAATAATAGTGGAAACAATCCAGCGACTAATATTATCGAAAATGATAAAGAGTTTATTTTAGAATTTTCAATTCCAGGAAAAGATAATCTTGATTTTGAAATAGAACTTGATAATCGAATTTTATCATTAAGTTTAAAAAAGTCTGACTCTGACTCTAATGATAATTATATGTTGCAGCAATTTAATTTTTCTTCTTTCAATAAATCTTATGAACTACCAATTTCAATTGATTTAACTAAAATAGAATCATTTTATAGAAATGGTATTTTGAAAGTAAATCTTCCAAAAAGAAAAGAATTTCATAAACAAGCTAAAAAAATTATTTCAGTCAAAAAATAATTTAAATGAAGAGGGGTGTTTTCCCCTCTTCATTATTTTTTTAATTCCTTTATCAAATCTCTAATTCTTGCAGCTTCTATGAAATTTAAAGCTTTAGCTGCAGTTTCCATTTCTTTTCTTAATGAATTTATTTCTTTTGTTTTTTCTGCTTTAGACATTTTTGTTTTATCTCTAATTAATTGATGGCTATTTTTAATTTTATTTAGATCAATTTGTTGAGAATCATTTACAAAAACGTCTTTAATTTTAGTCTTAAGTGGGGTTGGAGTTATATTATTTAAAATATTAAATTCTTTTTGTTTACTTCTTCTATAATTTGTTTCATCAATAGTTTTTTTCATACTATTAGTAACTTTATCAGCATAAAAAATTGCTTTACCATTTATATTTCTAGCAGCTCTTCCAATTGTTTGAGTTAAAGATCTATGACTTCTTAGAAAACCTTCTTTGTCGGCATCTATAATAGCTACTAGTGATACTTCTGGAAGATCAAGTCCTTCTCTAAGTAGATTAACTCCAACTAATACATCAAATAATCCTTTTCTTAGTCCCTGCATGATTTCTACTCTTTCTAAAGTGTCAATGTCACTATGTATATATCTTGATCTTACATCGATATTATTTAGATATTTAGTCAATTCTTCTGCCATTCGTTTAGTTAATGTAGTAACGAGAATTCTTTCGTCTTTTTCAACACGAATTTGTATTTCATTAATTAAATCGTCTATTTGATTTTTACTTTCTCTAACTTCAATAATTGGATCTAATAATCCAGTGGGTCTTATTATCTGCTCAGTATAAATCCCTTCAGTTTTTTCAAGCTCATAGTCAGACGGAGTTGCACTGACATAAATTACTTGATTTTGTACAAATTCAAATTCTTCATATTTTAAAGGCCTATTATCCATTGCTGCTGGAAGCCTAAATCCGTATTCAACTAAATTTTCCTTTCTACTTCTATCCCCTCCATACATAGCTCGTACTTGAGATAGTGTAACGTGACTTTCATCAACTATCATAAGATAATCCTCTGGAAAATAGTCGAGTAAGCAAAAAGGTCTTGTTCCAGGAGATCTCTTATCTATATATCTAGAATAATTTTCTATTCCAGAACAATATCCAAGTTCTTGTATCATTTCTAGGTCAAAGTTTGTTCTTTCCTCTAATCTTTTTGCTTCAAGAAATTTACCAATCTCTTTAAAGTATTCAATTTGATTTTTTAAATCAAACCTTATTTCGTTCATAGCATTTTGCAATACATCAGGTGAAGTTGCAAACATATTGGCTGGATAAATATTTAACTTGTCAATTGATTCAATAGTTTTTTTTGTTAGTGGATCAAAAATTTCAATTAATTCAATCTCGTCACCAAAAAAATGAACTTTGAAACAACGATCTGCATAGCTTGGATAAATATCAACAATATCTCCAGACACTTTGAATGATCCACTTATTAGTTCTATTGTTGTTCTAGAGTAAAGACTTTGAACTAATTTATGTAAAAATTTTGTTCGTGATATTTTTTGATTTTTTTCAATAGAAATTATATTTTTTTTGAATTCAACTGGATTTCCAATTCCATATAAGCACGACACTGAGGCTACAACTATGACGTCTCTTCTGCCAGATAATAATGATGAAGTTGTACTTAATCGTAATTTTTCAATATTTTCATTAATGGATAAATCCTTCTCAATGTAAGTACCACTTACTGGTAAATATGCTTCTGGTTGGTAATAGTCATAATATGAAACAAAATATTCAACTGAGTTTGAAGGAAAATAGTCTTTAAATTCTGAGTAAAGTTGAGCAGCTAAAGTTTTATTATGAGCAAGAACAAGAGTTGGCTTATCTATTTTATTTATAACATTGGCAACTGTAAAGGTTTTACCAGATCCCGTAACTCCTTTAAGAGTTTGAAACTTAGTATTTTCTTTTAAACCTTCAACAAGCTGATCAATAGCTTGTGGTTGATCTCCAGTGGGTTTATATTCTGACTCTAGCTTAAACAAGTATATTTATATTATTTCAAATTTACAATAATAAGTCTCTAATAGATAATTCTTACTTTTATATTATTAAGTATCATTATTAAAAATTATGACTGAAAAATTAATGTCAAAAAAAAAACCTTTTTTTCCTATCAATGATAGATTAAATGAGTATTTATCTGAATATAATAGAAATTTAAAAATCCCTGTATTCTATGAAGATTTAAAAAGATTTTCAGGTTCAGTTTCAGTTTATAATAAAAACGATAAAGACACACTTTGGGTCAGAGTTTTTTATTCAGAATCTGAAAGAAAAGAAATTGATTTGTCTTTAAAAAAAGTTTATAATTTATTACATTCAGATGGAAGTGAATCTAATATTAATTTTTTAAATATTGATGCTATTGACTATTGTACTTTTGGTAATTCTAAACCTTTTAGAATTAAAATTAGAAATACGTTAAACGATAATTTTACATATTTCTATGTAAAAAAAGCAGATGCCTCAAGAGTTTATGGTCTAGAACTAGAGAATTTGCTTTCACCTTATAATTTAAATTTTCTTATTAATAGAGATACTTTAATTGAGGAACATGTTGCTGGAATACCTGGAGATGAATTTTTTGAAGAACATCTTAATAAATGTAATAATTCTGAAAAATCTCAGATTGCAAAAGAATTTGTGAAATTTAATGAAAGGTGTATGATTAGGCTATTGGGAGATATGCGTTCTTATAATTACGTGATAATACCAACTCACGATTTTGATCAAGTCATTTATAAAATTCGAGCAATTGATTTTGATCAACAATGCCACGAAGGAAATTTAAAAGTATATAGGCCACAGTTTTTCAAAGAAAATAAACCTATTATGAATCTTGTTAAAGAAAAACTTGATTCAAGTTCTGTTGATCAATATAAAATTGAGGAAAGATCAATTATAGCTAAACGAATTTTAAGTTCAGAAAGTAGAACAAAAAAAATAATAGAATGTATGAGTTGCGATAAAATCTCGTCAAAAGAAAATATATTATTATTATCAACTCAAATTTTTAAACTAACAAAAGATAAAAATTTTAATAGTACTAAAAATATGGGTCAAATTATTAGAGCTTCTTTTAATTATGTTTTGAAAAATTATGAAAATCATGAAATGCTAAGTGTTAATTAGTAAAACTGATAAGGGTCCTCTTCTTCAAAATTATCCTCAAGATATTCATCATTTTTATCATCTATAAATAACTTTTCTGGTGCTTCTTTTGGTATATCTCCAATTGAAAAAATTGTTTGAGGATAATGACTAGACTTGTTTTCATCATTTGTTTCTACAACCTCAATAAAAAATGTCCATAACTTTAAGAAATCATATACATAAATAAAGTTTTTTTGATTCTCATTAATTATTGAGCTTAATATTTGATCCTTCATTACTTTTTCTTGTCCGAAACTTTCAAATGTTAATTCTTCTCCTTGTTTCCATTCAGAGTCACTTAAATAAAAGGAAGCCATTTCATTTCCTTCAAATTTAAATGCATTTACAATTGCAAAATGTAAATCTTCAAAAGTATTTAAAGATTTAATTTCTAAATCCCTTAAAACATCTTCCTTAGTATCAAGTATTATTCTTAATCTGTAAATCATTTATGCTTAATTATAAAAAATAAACTCCAGTAAAATTGACATCCAAATAAAATTGTTGCTAGAAATAAGTGCAAAGGCTGGCTAAAAATGGGAAAATCTCCGTAATACATTATAATTCCTAATAAAATTTCTAATAATATTACAAAACAAATCAGTGAAATAGTTTTTAAATTATATGATTTTTTGAATGCATAATAAAATAGATAAACATTAATAAAAAACACTGATAGTGAAAATGTTCTGTGAAAATAAAAATAAAAATCCGGGGACTTAAGCCAAAGTTCTTTGTTTAATGAGAGTTCGTATTGAATATCAATAAATTCTCTTACTTGTGTCCCTGTAATTACTTGAATCAAACTTAAGATTATTGAGATTATTATTAAATATTTTATTTTTCTATCGTTTATATAGTCATCTTTTTTTCTAGAATAGTATATTAAATAAATAATTAATGCTACAATAACAAGTGCCATTAGCATGTGAAGAGTTATTTTATAGGGTGCTAAATTTGAATCAACTACTAATTTTCCAAGCCATGCTTGAAACCCCATTCCTAAAACTACAAGCAATGTAATTAATGTAATATTTTTATTTTCTTTCCAATATTTTAAAGATAATAGTAACATTAGCAATGTGAAAACACCTGCCAAAGCTCCTATTAATCTATTAATAAATTCAATCCATGTATGAACAGGATCATAAGTCACATAATTGTGTTTTTCATATAAATCCCAATCGTTGAGATTTATTTTTTCACTTGATCTAAAGTCAAGTTTAGCAGTGTAAAGCTTTTCACTATTTAAAATAATCATTTGATTGGTCTTGTAATCATGATTAGCTTTAAACAGTAATTCACTTTCTACAGAGGGTGGAATATAATATCCAAAACATTTTGGCCAGTCTGGACATCCCATTCCACTTCCAGTCATTCTCACTAAAGATCCAGCTAAAATTACTAGGTAAACTAAAACCAGACTGATTTTAGATATTTTGATAAAATTATTCAATAGTATTGTTATTAAGTCCCAGAGATTTACCTTTTTTTATCATCAATAACTTTGCCGATTTTTTGTTATTATCAATTTTACCATCTAAAATTGAGTTTTTAATATGTTCTTTTATAATTCCAATTTCTTTTGATGGTTTTATATTAAAGTAGTTCATAATTTCTTCACCACTTACAGGCGGCTGAAAATTTCTAATAGAATCTCTCTCTTCAACTATTTTTATTTTTTCTCTAACTAATTTAAAATTATTTAAATATTTCTTAAATCTCAATGGATTTTTAGTCGTAATATCCGCTTCACAAAGAGTTAATAAATCATCAATATCTTCATTACAATCGTAAATTAATCTTCTTACAGCTGAATCAGTAATATTATTATTTGAAAGAACTATTGGTCTAGAACTTAAATAAATAATTTTTTGTACATATCTCAATTTATTATTCAAGGGAAGATGTAATCTTTTAAATAATTTATAAACCATTTTAGACCCTTTGAGTTCATGACCATGAAAAGTCCAACCAGTTTTTTTTACAAATAATTTAGTAGGAGCTTTTCCAATGTCATGTAGTAATGCAGCCCATCTCAACCAAAGATTTTCTGTTTTTAAACAAATATTATCTAAAACTTCTAATGTATGAAAGAAATTATCTTTATGTTTCTGCCCCTCAAATTCTTCAATTCCTTTCAAATCTGTAAGTTCAGGAATTATTATTTTTAATAGACCTGTTGATTCTAATATTTTAAATCCAATAGATGGTTTAGAAGTCATTATAATTTTATTTATTTCTTCGGAAATTCTTTCTGTAGAAATAATTTTTATTCTTTCTTTTTCCGCAATCAAACCCTTAAAAGAATTAATTTCAATTTTAAAATTTAGTTGACTAGAAAAACGCGCTGCTCTTAGCATTCTTAAAGGGTCATCAGAAAATGTTTGTCTTGGTTCTAAGGGAGTTTTAAGTATTTTATTTTCTAAATCTGCTATTCCATTAAACTTATCTAGCAAATCTCCCCAGCTCTTTCTGTTTAAACTTATTCCTAAGGCATTAATCGTGAAGTCTCTTCTATTTAAATCATCATCTAATGTTCCAGGCGAAACAACTGGATTTCTACTGGATTTATTATAACTTTCTTTTCTTGTGCCAACAAATTCAATATCATAACCATTGTATCTAAACATGGCAGTTCCAAAGTTTTTAAAAACTGTTATTTTAGATTTAACATTTAATTTTCTAGCAGTTAGTTTAGCAATATCAATTCCACTTCCTACTACAAGAATATCTATATCTTTAACTAATCTTTTGCCTATAATGATATCTCTTACAAATCCTCCAATTACATAACATTCTGTTTTTGTTTTATCACAACAATTTGAAATTGCATGAAAAATTTCACTTTCAATATTTTCTTTAAAATTTCTTTTTAACATCCTAAGACCTTAAGGTGATGAACGAATCTCCATCAATTTTAATAATTTGAGAAGGGGTTTTAAGTTTTTCGTTCCTTTTTAAATTTACAGAATAATCAATTTGATTCAAAATCTCATCTTTAATTTCATTAAAAAATTCCGGAAAGTTATCTCCTGAAATATTGACTGATGTAGATGTAATAGGCTTATTAAATTCACTTATTAATTTAAGACAAAATTGATCATTAGGGATTCTCACAGCTACTGTCTCTTTGTATACACTAAATTTTTTTATTTTATTATAAATTATGGTTGTGGGTTTATTTTGAAGTTGTAAAAAATCTTTTGTTTTGTCAGAAATATCAACGTATTTATTTAACATTTGATAATTGTTCATTAGACAAATTAATGGCAGTGTTGAATCTCTTTTTTTTATTTTAAAAATTTTTGAAATTGCTTTAGAATTAGTTGCATCGCAACCTATAGCCCAAATTGTATCAGAGGGATAAATAATTATTCCGCCTTTTTTTAAACATTCAACAGCTTTTGAAATCTCAGAGTTCATTTGAATTATGCGGAAACATTATAATCTCTTAAAGCCTCATTAAGAGATGTTTTTTTATTAGTACTTTCTTTTCTTTTGCCAATTATTAATGCGCATGGTACCTGAAAATCTCCTGCTTTAAATTTTTTAGTATATGAACCTGGGATAACTACTGATCTTGGAGGAACTTCTCCCTTTTTTTCGACTGGTATTTCGCCTGTTACATCAATAATTTTAGTTGATCCAGTTAATACTACGTTGGCTCCCAAAACAGCTTCTTTACCAACTTTAACTCCTTCAACAACAATACATCTAGATCCAATAAAGGCATTATCTTCAATAATTACTGGTGCTGCTTGCAATGGCTCTAAAACTCCACCAATACCCACACCACCACTTAAATGAACATTTTTACCAATTTGGGCACAACTACCAACTGTTGCCCAAGTATCTACCATAGTTCCGCTATCTACGTAAGCACCAATATTTACATAGCTCGGCATCAAAATAACTCCCTTACTTATGAATGCTCCATGTCTTGCTACAGCGTGAGGTACTACCCTAATACCTTTTTCTTTATAATTTTTTTTTAAGGGTATTTTATCGTGAAATTCTAATGGTCCCACTTCAATTGTGTTCATTTCTTGAATTGGAAAATATAAAACAACAGCTTTTTTAACCCATGTATTTACCTTCCAGCCCTTGTTAGTGGGTTCCGCTACTCTAATTACTCCATTATCTAAATCTTTTATTACAGAACGTATTGCATTTATAGTTTTTACATCTTTTAAAAGAGATCTATTTTCCCAGGCAGATTCAATTATATTTTTCACAGTTTTTTTTTCAAATATACGTTGATAATAATAAATAGTTTAAAGAATTTTAACCTTAATTATTAATGATTTAACTTTGAAATATGTCAAAAATAGTTGCTTTAGATTTTGGAATAAAAAGAATAGGTGTAGCTATGACCGACGATTTAAACATAATTGCATCAGGATTAGATACAGTTTCAAATGAAAATATTTTATCTTTTTTAAAGAACTTAACAATCAAAAATAAAATTGATACCATAGTAATAGGAAAACCATTACAAAAAAATAACCAGCCCTCTGATATTGAAGTTGAAATATTAAAATTTATTAATATTTTAAAAAATAATTTCCCTTTGATTAAATTAGACAGATATGATGAACGTTTTACCTCAGTTATTGCTAAAAAAGTAATTCTAGAAAGTGGAATTAATAAAACTAAAAGAAGAAATAAATCATTGGTTGATAAAATTAGCGCAACCATTATACTTCAATCTTACTTAGAAAATAATTAATATGATTTTACCAATTATTGCATATGGAAACCCTGTTTTAAGAAAAAAATGTGAAAATGTCTCTGATAACTACAATAAATTAAGTGAATTAATTTCTAATATGTGGGAGACAATGTATGCATCAAGTGGTGTGGGATTAGCTGCACCACAAATAGGCCTTTCTATAAGAATGTTTATTGTAGACGCTTCACCTTTTTCTGAAGATGAAAAACTTGATAAAGATGAAAGAATTAAGCTTTCTACTTTTAAAAAAGTTTTTATAAATCCAGAGTTAATTCCAATAACAAAAAAGTTAAATACATTTAATGAAGGATGTTTAAGTATCCCAGATGTAAGAGAAGATGTTGTTAGGGAAAATGAAATATTAATTAAATATTATGATGAATATTTTAATAAACATGAGTTAGAACTTGATGGATTAAGAGCTCGAGTAGTTCAGCATGAATTTGATCATATTGAAGGTGTTTTATTTACTGATAAGTTGAGCACTTTTAAGAAAAAACTCATAAAAGGCAAATTAAATAATATTTCAAAAGGTAATATTAAATCTGACTATTTAATGTCATTTTATAAAAAATGAAAAAATCTAAAAATCTATATTCAATTGACGGGCTTTTAAAGATAATGGATGAATTAAGAGTTAAATGCCCGTGGGATAAAGAACAAACAATGAATTCTTTAAAAATCTTAACAATTGAAGAAACATTTGAACTAGTTGACGCTATTAACGATAATGATTATGATGAAATTAAAAATGAATTAGGCGACTTACTTCTACATATTATATTTTATTCAAAAATTGCTAGTGAAAAAAATAAGTTTGATTTTAATGACGTTGTTGAATCAATTTCTAAAAAGTTAATACTTAGACACCCTCATGTTTATCAAAATAAAGAAAACATTTCTAAAGAACAAGTGAAAAAAAATTGGGAAAAATTAAAGCTAAATGAAGGGCGTGATAGTATTCTTTCAGGTGTCCCAAAAACTCTACCTTCTTTAATAAAAACCTTAAGAATTCAAGACAAAGTTTCTAATGCAGGTTTTAAATGGGATTCTGTTCGCAATTGTAAGAATAAGGTAATTGAAGAGTTTAATGAACTAAGTTTTGAAATTCAAAATTCTGATCAAAAAAAAATTGAAGAAGAATTTGGAGATTTTCTTTTTTCTATTATTAATTACGGAAGATATTTAGGAATCAATTCGGAAAATGCTCTTGAAAAAACAAATAAAAAGTTTTCTAAAAGATTTAAAGAAATGGAAATAAAATTAAGGAAAAAGAACCTTGAATTTGATAATCTTTCATCAACTGAAATACTTAATTATTGGAACAGTTTAAAATAATTATTTTAATAAATCTTTTTTTTCAGTTATTAGTTTTTCAATTTCTAATTGTTGTTTTTTAATTTTTAGATGAACTGTTTTTAACAGTTTATTTTCTTTAGATTTATCATTAAAGAATAAAAGATTATTTTCTTGCTGTGTTATATCTTTTTTTAGCTTATCTAATTTGAAATTTAGTTTAAAAACTTCAGATTGTTTTTGATCGTTACTCATGAACTTAGATTTCATCTCACTTAGTTTATTTTGAGACTCTTCTTCATTAAGGCCTAATTTTATAAATTGAGTTTTAATTTTATTAAAAAATATTTTTTCTTTACCTGAATTTATATTAATGTTTGACAAATATTTTTCAAAAATATTTTCTAAGTCAACTAATTTTCCGCTGAAATTTTCAACATCTTTTATTAATTTCTCTTGTATTATTTCCGATTCTTTATTTTCTTTTGTTTTTAAGTTTTTATTTTGTGAAATTTTTTGAAAATATATGTCACATCTATTTTTGAAATTTTTCCAATTTTTCTCATTTGCTTTGTATGGAACAGGCTTGATCAGTTTCCATTTTTTTTGAATTGAAATAACATTTTGTCTTTCTTTTTCTAAATCATCTTTAGAGGAAATTTCTATTATTTCGTTAATCAATGAATCTTGTTTTTTAAGATTTTCTGAATAGAGTTTTTTAATTTTTTTAAAAAAAATGTTTTTAGTTGCATAAAACTCTCTTACTATTTTTTTATAATTATTCCAAAAAGATTTTTTTAATTTTCTGGGAATTGGGCCTGTAAGTTCTATGTTTTTTTTAATAGAATCGAAAGTTTTAATTTTTTCTTGCCATTCTTTTATTGACTTAGATTCTGTTTGATATAACTTTTCAATTTCTTTTATTAAATTTTCTTTTGTATTGAAATTAGCATTTAATATTGTGTCTTTATTTAATTCAAATTCCTTTCTTTTATTATTTAAGATATCCTCAAGATTTTTTATTTCCTTTTCTAAAGTTTCTTTATGTTCCTTTTTTACTGGTCCTAATTCAAATTTCCATCTTTTTTTAAGCCTTTCAAAATCTCTAAACGCTTTATATTGATCATTACTATTTACCAATCTTTTTGCGCTGATAATTATTTTTTCTTTTTCTTTTAAATTGTGCTCTAGATCTATCTCTTTGAACTTTCTGTTTAAATGTAAATAATCATAGAAATTTTTAATATGGTGTTGAAAATTATTCCATATTATCAAATTTTGTGATCTAGGTACATTTCCTATTTTGAACCATGAATTTTGCAATTTTTTAAACTCATTATATTTATCATTTATTGATCCCTCTACAACTAACAAATCTTTTAATTTTTCAATTAAAAGTTCTTTTTCTTTTAAATTATCATCTAAATTTTTTTGACTTAGTTTCAAGGGATTCAATTTTTTACTTAAGTTAACTTTTTTTATTTAACTATTCCAAATCTTCCAACTTTCATTGGCTTGATTTTCTAACATTTTTTTTCCGTTTACAATTGTTGCTCCCATTTTTTCACTTTCTTTTAAAAATTTTGTTTTTTCAGGATTATAAATTAAATCGTAACATAAGTGATTTGATGTTAAAAATTCAAATGGTATTTTAGGAGATTCTTCAATTTTTGGAAAAGTTCCTATAGGGGTACAATTAACTATGATTCTATTCTCTTTAATTATTTTCTCATTTAAATCCTCATATATAACTGTGCCTCTTGTTTTTTTTCTTGAAACATTAGTTGATTTTATTCCCATAGAATTTAGACCATATATTATTGCTTTTGAAGCTCCTCCAGTTCCTAACACTAAAGCATTTTTTTGATCAAAAATCAAGTGTTGTATTGAACTTATGAATCCTAAATAATCGGTATTGTATCCCTTAATTATTTTTCTATCATTAATTTTTAATGTGTTGATTGCTCCAATTTTTTTTGCTATTGGATCAATTTCATCAATAAAATCTATTATTTCTTTTTTATATGGTATTGTAACATTAAACCCTTTTATTGATTTGTCTTTTAAAACGGAACCAAATTCTTTTATAGATTTTAAATCATAATTTTCATATGAGCAATCACTGATGTTTTCTTTTATAAACTTATCATTAAAAAATTTTTTTGAAAACGAATAATTAATATTCTTACCAATTAGTCCGTATTTAGTTTTTTTTTTTAACATAGTTGTTTATACTTAAAACTGTTATTAATCCAATGCAAATCCATATTATAGAAATAATATTTGTTATTTCAGTCAATTTAGGAAAAGTTATATCTAAATTATCATTTATTAATGATTCCTCAATAGCATGGTTCCATGGCCATAATATTATTAAAGATCCAAATACAAAACCAATTATAAATTGATTTACTGTTTCCTCATGTTTTCTTATTAAATAACTTAGAAAATTTGAAAGTAAAATTAATCCTAAAATAGATCCCAAAGTAAATACTAAAACAATTTTTAAAAGTTCAAGATTATGTGAAATATTAGATTCAATTCCTATTAAAATTAGCAATGAATTATAAAGCGAATTTACTGAGTCAATTAATAATAGTTTATAATTACCCAACAATATTAGTAAAAACGATCCAGAAAGTCCAGGAATAATCATTCCGCTAACACTTATAAAGCCACAAAATAAAATAAACATTAAGTTTTTGTTTTCTTCGATTGGATCTGTGAAGCTAATAATTAAACCTAATATTAATCCTGAAATTATTGGAATAAATGAATTAAAATCCCAAGTTTTTAAATTTTGAATTAAAATAAAATTTGAAGCTAATATCATTCCAAAAAAAGCTGACCAAACAAAAAGCTCATAATTATTAAATAAAAAATCTAATAATTTTGAAGTTGTGAAATAACTAATCACAATTCCAGTTAGAATAATAAATAAAAATAATCCATTATAGTTTTTATTTATTTTCGAAAAATTTAATTTAAATATTAAGGGGATTATTTTTAAACTAATTTTCCTTAAAGAGTTTATCATTTCTATATAAAACCCAGTTAAAAGTGCAACTAGCCCACCAGAAACACCTGGTAACTTATTTACAGTACCCATTAATATGCTTTTAATTAATAGAACTATATAAAACGTATTATCTCTTTTTTTCATTTTTATTTGAAATGAATTCTAAAAGTAGAACTGACATTACTCCAATTGTAAAAAATAATATACCTTCATTAAATTCTGAATCATTAAAATAATTTTTAGGAATATATAATTTATCTACAAAAAATTCGGAATCATTATTTTTCTTCCAAGGCCATAATGTCGGTAGAGATCCAATCATAAAGCCAATTAGGCAAAAAAGTGTGTTATCTTTATAATTTTTATATGACCATGTTAATATTTTAGAAAATAATTTAACACTCAATAAAGCTCCAAAAGCAAATGAAATAAAATTTAGAAAATAATCTGAGTTAAATTTGCTAATTTCTCTTAGTGTAATCAACATAGTTTCATAAGCACCCAATAAAACTAAAATATAAGCTCCAGAAACTCCTGGAAGAAGCATAGCCGTTATACTAACCATTCCACAAAAAAATAAGTACAAAGAGTTAACTTCAACATTGCCAGAGTTTAGTGTTTGAATGTAAACAGCAATAAACATCCCAATAATTAAAAAATATAACTGAAATGGAATGAAATATTTTGAGTTTTTAAAATTTAATTTAGATGTAGTTTTGAATAAAAATATGATGCTCGAAGAAATTAATCCAAGAAATAATGACCAAATCGCAATAGGAAATTCATTTAACAATTTTATTATAAAATGACTTAGTATTACAATACTTGATAAAATTCCAAAACCTAAAAAGAATATAAAATTTAAATTATAAGATTCCCAAACTAATTTAAATCTTCTGTTTTTTAAGTCATTTAATATTTTAAAGTCAAATTTATTTATAGTTTTTAATAATTCTTCGTAAACTCCAGTAATAATAGCAATTGTTCCACCAGAAACACCAGGAACAATGTCGGCAATTCCCATACACATTCCTTTAATTAATATAATAAAATTTGAAAAAATAGAATTTTTCATTACAATAAAATTAATATAAAATACTTAAAATTTAATTTACTTTCATGTTTTTTAAGACATCAAGTTGTGGAATAGTTGGAAAAATGTCTTTGAAGTAATCATAAATTGCAGGGTTGTGAAAATAAGCTTCTTTTAAACTGATATTAGCTTTATTTATCTGATTTGAGTTGTGAAGAATTATATAACTAAGATATTTTTTTTCACTTAACAATGAATTTGGAAGAGCTTCAATTTTAACTAAAAATTCTCTAGATAGAGTTTCGTTAAATGGAATTTGAATTAATGTTTTAGTTAAAAATATTAAAGTACTAAGGCTTAAACTACCTAAAGATAAAATCTCTTTAAATGAAATTTCAACTTCTTCATTATTATTTATGTCTAGATTGATTTTGCAATATAATTCCCAGTATTTTATGTTTTCAGAATCAATTTCAATTGCTTTAATCAAGTGATTCTTAGCTTCTAAATAATCTTTTTGTTTATAATGTATAGTGGCCAATGACATCCAAGCATTTTCATGTATAGGATCTTCAACAACAGTTTTATTAAAAAAAGAACTTGCTAATTCGGTGTTGCCTAATTTGTTGTGACAACAACCTATTCGATACAATGCAAAAGGATTTGGATCGTCAATTTTAGTTACAATTTCGTATTGTTCTATTGCTTGATTTATTTTATTAAGCTTTTCAAGAACTTTACCCATTTCTAAATAGGCTCCTACAAAAGAATCATCAGAAATTATAGCAAAATCAAATGCAGTCAAGGCTTCTTTAAAAAGTTCTTTTTTAAAATATTGTTTACCGAGTTGATGCCACGCAACTTCGCAATAAGGATTTTGTTCTAAAAAATCATTTAAATAATTAATTGTATCATCTGAATTTCCTAATGTATCAAAACAATAGAGTAGATTATTTAAAACCGCATAATCTAACTCGAAATCTCTTATGTGTTCAATAAACTTTTCTTTTGCATTTTTAAAATCATCCATAAAAAGATATTCTTTTCCTTTCATTATTAAGGAATCACTATAAAACTCACAATCTTTATTGATTTTTTTGAGAAGATTTATAGATTCAGAGTGTTTTTTTCTTTTGGAAAGAATTCTGGATTTTTGAATTATTATTTCAGAATTACTTTTGTCGAGTTCAAGTAAAGAGTCAATTATTTTTTCTGCTTCTTCAATTTTATCTTCAAATATCAAGGCTTCAACTTTTAAAAGTAAAATGGATGTATTATTTGGATACTGTTCAACTGCCATTTTTATAGCTTTACTAGCCATTGAGCTGTTGCCAGATTCGAGATAATAAATTATTATTGATTCAAATTCATCTGTATCAAAAAATAAAAATTTATTACTCTTTATCATTGATTCAAATTTAATAATTGAATCAGAAAAAAAATCTTGAAAATTATCTTTCATTTAAACGTAAAGATATTGTCAGATTTATTTTGTTTAAGAAAAAAAAAAAATTCTTTTTAACAAATTAATGAACAGAGTTTTTTATTTCGTCAAGTGTTTGTAAAATAATTTTACAACCTTCTTTTATCTCATTGTTACTAATAGTAAGGGGAGGTGTGATTCTGACAGCTTTAGTTTCAAAAAGTAAATAAAATAGAACTAACCCCTTTTCTAAGCTTTTGGAAACAAGCTTTGAAGTTATTTTGTTTTCCTTCAAGATTATTGCTAGCATTAATCCTTTTCCTCTTACTTCGTCAATTAGTTCATGTTTTAAATATTTTCTAAATAAACTTTCCTTTTGATTAACTAAACCTATTATGCCAGAAGCTAAAGTTTCTTTAAGATTAGCATAAGCAGCAGCAGAAATTACGGGATGACCTCCAAATGTTGTAATATGACCTAGTATTGGGTTTTCTTTAAATAAACTCATATTGTTAAAACTTGAGGATAAAGCCCCAATTGGAAATCCTCCACCTAATCCTTTTCCATAAACTAAAATATCAGGTATAATTCCATAATGTTCAAAAGCAAATAATTTTCCAGTTCTTCCAATGCCTGGTTGTATTTCATCAAGTATTAAAAGAGCACCTACTTTTTGACACTGATTTTTTATTTTTTTTAAATAGTTTTTTGATGGTGTTATAAACCCAGCTCCACCTTGAATTGTTTCAAGAATTACTGCTGATGTTTTACTATTAATTAGAGTAATATCATTTTCGTTATTAAACTCGATGAAATTAATATCCGGAAGAAGAGGTCTGTATGCTCTTTTCCTTCCTTCAAAGCCCATAATACTCATTGCACCTTGTGTATTTCCATGGTAACTGTTTTTTGCAGCAATAAACTCGCTTCTACCTGTTACTCTTTTAGCTAATTTCATAGCAGCTTCCATAGCCTCCGTGCCTGAGTTTGTTAAGTAAGTACTCGATAAAGAATTTGGCAAGTTATTTGAAATTAGTTCGCATAATTTTACTGTAGGTTCTTGAACAAACTCACCATAAACCATTACATGCCAATACTTTTCAATTTGATCTAAAACTGCTTTTTTTATTTTTTTATTTTTATGACCAAGATTGGATGCTGAAACACCTGCCACAAAATCTAAATACTTTTTATTATTTGTATCATATATATATGATCCTTCAGCTCTTAAAACTTCTAGACTTATTGGGTTATTAGTTGTTTGTGCTTGGTATTTAAAAAACTTGTCTTTCAAATTAGTTATTAATTAGATTCTCTTTATTTAAAATCTTTTCATTGATTCTCCAATTAAAACCATTTAAAATTTTTTCATTTATTTCAAGTTCCATCTCTGGATATACTTTTCCTTCTGGATTAGTATAAAAAATTATTTCATCAATTTTATTATTACTAATTGTCATTAAAATTGAACTACAAATTGCTTTATCAATTCCTATTAATTCTTTGCTTTCTTCGTCATATAAATAATATATCATTTCAGTATTTCTGTTTAATCTTATTTTTTCTAATTCATTATCTTTGAAATTTCCAAATAGATCAATTCCTTTCATTTGATTATAATTGTTAATTCCAAAACTGTCTTTTTCAATAACAAATGCATTATTTAAAATTTTTAATGAATCAAGTCTATTAGTTTTTATATTTCTGATTATATGTATTTCGTCACCTGTCATTTGACTTTCTCCGTTCCAAATCACAGGATTTTTTTTAGAAATTTCTTTACTTGTTAATATTTGTTGTTCTCTTTCAGAGAGTTTGTTTCTTAAGAGTTTAATTAATCCATTTTTCTGATTCATTATAAATTTATCAGATTTGCCACTCATATTATTTTTAAAAAATTTTACGTCATACCTTCCTTTGATGACCCTATTCTTATCTGGTCCAATAGCAAATAGAGTATCAGCTTTAATAAATAAAGAATCTTTTTCTAGAAGTTTAATTGCATACGAATTTCTTGTTATCATAGCTGAGTCAAGTTCTTTGAAAATTTCTGCAAAATTACCTTTTATAATAGTTTTATTTATTGTGTCTAGTATTGTCACATTATTTTTTCCCGATGCATATTTTTTTAAATCATCAAATATTAAACTGTCTCCTGTTATAGTTCTGTTACTATATTCTATTTTTGCTTTTGTATTAAAAAATCCATTTTTAGTTTTGGTGTTGTAAAAACCTTTTTCACTAAAAATTCTATAATCTTGACCTGTTATTACAGTTGGTCCATAAAAAAAAACTTTTTCAGTATCACTATAATAGTCCAGCTTAAAAGATTTGATATCAGTGTCGTTGTTATAAACGTTTACTCTTTTATTAAATTCATATTTAGAGTTTTCTAAATAATATTTTCCCTCAGTGCTTTTTATTGTATTTGAAGAATCTTTTATTACTCCACCTTTTTCAAAATATATTTCTTTTAAGTCTCTGTCATGAAATAATATCTGAGTTTTTAATGTAGTATTATTGTTTTTAAATATTACATTACTTTTTGCAATAATCTTTCTACTATTTCCATCGTACTCCAATTTTTCACTATAAAGTTCAATACTATCACCTTGTTTAACTACAACATCTCCTCTTGCTTTAAATGAATTGTTTTTCTTGTAGAATAGAGTATAATTAGACCAAATATCCATTCCGTCATGTAAAAGATGAACTCTTACATTGTCGTTCTTTTTTAAAATATTTGCTCCCGGAAGATCTAATTCATTTTTATCAAATGAGCCAGCCTCTATTATTTGAATAATCTTTTTGTCTTGAGATAAAAGAACATTAAATAGTAATATTAAAATTATTGATAATTTAAGTTTCAAATTTTTTTAACGAATTATTGTTTGAGTTCTGTCAGGTCCAACTGAAATAATTGCGATTGGAACCTGCAATTCATTTTCTATGTAGGAAACATAATCCATAAATGTTTTTGGAAATGAATTCTCCTTTTTTATTTTACTAATATCTTCATCCCAACCTTTAAATTCTGTATAAATAGGTTTTATTTTTTTTGAGTCAACAGAAAATGGAAAATGATCGATTTTCTTTCCGTTATAATTGTAGGAAGTGCAAATTTTAATGTTTTTAAATCCGGATAGTACATCACCTTTCATCATCATTAATTTAGTCACTCCATTTACTTTAACCGCATACTTCAAAGCTACTAAATCTAACCATCCACATCGTCTAGGTCTTCCTGTTGTTGCACCAAATTCATTACCAACTTTACTCATTCTTTTGGCGTTATCATCAAAAAGTTCAGTTGGAAATGGACCACTTCCAACTCTGGTGGTATAGGCTTTAAAAATACCAAATACATCTTTAATTTTATTTGGAGGAACTCCTAATCCTGTACATGCTCCAGCAGCAGTTGTGTTCGAGGAAGTTACAAATGGATAAGTTCCAAAATCAATGTCAAGTAGCGAACCTTGTGCACCCTCAGCTAGTATATTTTTATTATTGTCTAATTCATTAAAAATATAGTTTTCACTATCGATAAACGGAATTGATTTTATATTTTCGATTGCATTAAAAAAATCTTCCTCAAGCTCAGCTAAATTATATTGTAAATCAACATTATAACTTTTAATCATTGATTCATGTTTATTAGCTAATTTCCTATATTTATTAAGGAATTCGGGAAGTTCAATATCACCAATTCTAATTCCATTTCTTCCAGTTTTGTCCATGTAAGTAGGTCCAATTCCTTTGAGTGTTGATCCAATTTTAGATTTTCCTTTTGAAAGTTCGGATGCAGCGTCAAGAAGTCTGTGTGTAGGTAAAATTAAATGTGCTTTTCTTGAAATGCACAAACTTTTTGAAAAATTAATATTAAAAGGCTTTAATTTTTCAATTTCTTTTTCAAAAATGACAGGATCAATCACAACACCATTTCCAATTAAATTCATTGATTCTTGATGAAATATTCCTGAGGGTATAGTGTGTAACACATGTTTTATTCCGTCAAACTCCAGAGTGTGTCCTGCATTAGGTCCTCCCTGAAACCTTGCAATAATATCATAGTTTTTTGTCAATACATCAACTATTTTACCTTTACCTTCATCTCCCCACTGTAAACCAAGTAGTAAATCAACTTTCATATTTTATTTTTTATTTTTTTTCCATAAAAATATAAGGAGTGATTGTTAATTTCAACTCCAAAAATTTCTTCTATATTTTTTTTAATACTTTGTATTCTAGGATCACAAAACTCAATAACTTCACCTGTATCAGTTAAAATTATATGGTCATGCTGATGATCAAAATAAGATTTTTCATATTGAGCTTGATTTGAACTGAATTGATGTTTTCTTACAAGTTTGCATTCCAAAAGGAGTTCTATGGTATTATATAATGTTGCTCTACTTACTCTATAATTTTTATTTTTCATCATGACATATAAAGATTCTATGTCAAAATGTTCTGAGGAGTTGTAGATTTCATTAAGAATTGCGAAACGTTCAGGTGTTTTTCTATGACTTTTATTGTCTAGAAATTTAGTAAAAACTTCTTTTACTATTTTCTGATTCTTTTCTTTATTCATAAAGTAAAATTAGGTTAAAAATTGATAATTCACTATTCTCTTATGACCTTTTCAATACCATTTATTTTTTTTAATCTTTTCATTAAATCATTTAAAATATTTTTTGTCCTAACTTTTAAAGTGATTTTGCCTCTAAAAATATTATCTACCGTATCAAAACTCATTTTTTTGATATTTATGTTCAATGTGTTTGATATTAGCTTAGTTATTTCATTTACAATTCCTAGATTATCAATTCCCGAAATTTTAATTGTTGAGCTGTATTCTAATAATGATGAATCAATCCATTTGGATTTTAAAATTCTGTATGCAAATTTAGATTGAAGACCAAGAGCATTTGAACATGTTTGTTTGTGAATTTTTATTCCCTCATTAATAGTTACAAATCCAAAAATATCGTCACCTGGAATTGCATTACAGCATTTTGCTAAAGTATATTCAAGTTTGTCTTCCTCATTTCCAAAAACAATTAGATCAAAGTTATTGGCAATTTCTTTATCAGTTTGATTAAATTGGCTTGGTTTTCTTGATATTTTTTTTCTAAAAAAATTAATTAATCTGTTGTTGTAATTAGCAAATTTTTTGAGTTCATTATTGTCTACTTTTCCAATTCCTACTCTGTAAAATAAATCTAAACTAGTTTTTAATTTTAAGAAGTTACCTAAATCGTTAATTGATCTTTCGTCAAATTTTATTTTTAATTGTTTCAGTTTTCTTCTCAATATTTCCTTACCATCTTCAGCTAATAACTTTTTTTCTTCTTTTAATGCTGTTCTAATTTTAGATTTTGCTCTAGATGTTTTTACATAATCAAGCCAATTTGAAGATGGTTTTGTGTTTTCTGATTTAATTATTTCAATTTGATCTCCACTATTGAGAACATGACTTAGCGGGACCATTTTTCCATTAACTTTTACACCTCTAGTTTTTAATCCTAAACCTGTATGAACGCTAAAAGCAAAATCTAATGCAGTTGATCCTTTAGATAAAGATTTTAGTTCTCCAGCTGGTGTGAAAACAAATATTTCGGTTGAATATAAATTCAGCTTAAAATCCTCAACAAAATCTATTGCATTAGTATCAGTATTTTCTAATACCTCTTGTAATCTATTCAGCCATTCTTCTAATCCAGTTTCAGATTTATTTACTCCTTTGTACATATAATGAGCTGCAAATCCTTTTTCAGCTATTTCGTGCATTCTTTCTGATCTTATTTGTACTTCAACCCATTTTGATCCTGGCCCTACAACTGTAATATGTAACGCCTCGTATCCATTTGATCTTGGAGATGTAATCCAGTCTCTTAATCTTAAAGGATTAGGAGTATAATGATCGGTTATAATTGAATATATTTTCCAGGCAATAAATTTTTCATTTTCCCTATCGGATTTATAGATAATTCTAATTGCGAACTTGTCATAAATTTCTTCAAACGTAATATTTTTATTAATAATTTTATTTCTTATCGAGTATATCGATTTTGGTCTTCCGTTTATTTTAAATTTTAAATTTTCAGGTCTTAATTTATCTGAAATTCTTCTTGAAAAATTTTTTATGTATTTGTCTTGGTCAATTTTAGTTTCTTCAATTTTATTTTTTAATTCTGTGAATATTTCAGGTTCTGTATATTTCAAACCTAAATCTTCTAATTCTGACTTTACATCATAAAGACCAATTCTATGAGCTATAGGTGCATAAATATACAGGGTCTCAGAAGCAATTTTAATTTGTTTTCCAGGTGGCATTGAATCTAAGGTCTGCATATTATGCAATCTGTCAGCAATTTTAATTAATATAACTCTTACATCATCATTTAACGTAAGTAGCATTTTTCTGAAATTTTCAGCTTGTAAAGAAACATTTTCCTCTTTGGATAATTTTGATATTTTAGTTAAACCAACAACAATTTTGCAAATTGTTTTACCAAAAATCTTAGTTATTTTTTTTGCATCATAATCAGTATCCTCAATCACATCGTGTAGTAAAGCTGCAGCTATACAAGTTGCGTCTAATCCAATTTTTGAGGCAACTATTTTAGCAACAGAAATAGGATGAAATACATAAGGTTCACCAGATTTTCTTCTTTGATTTTTATGAGCATCAACAGATGTATTAAAAGCTAACCTAATAAGTTTTCTATCATCTTTAGATAATGATTGATAACTAATTTTAAGAAGTTCTTTGTATTCTTTAGCTATTTGATTATTCTCTTTTATTGAATCGACTACCATCATTAATAAATTTAACTAAAAAAAAAATAACTATCGTAATTGATTTATTCTTTCTAACAGGGTAGGGTGAGAGTAATGCCACCACACATATTTTGGATGTGGTGTTAAATTGCTTAAACTATCTTTAGTTAATACTTTTAGAGCTTGAATTAAATATTTTCCATCAAAAGATTTATCGGCATATTCATCAGCTTCATATTCAAATTTTCTAGAAAATAAATTAAATATTAAAGATGATATTTCAGAAATGGGTGTGTAAAGTATTGAAAATGTAACTAGTGCTATATGGAAACTATGATTTTCAATATTAAGTGCTTCAGAAAAAATCGGCATATAAATTAATAATGAAAGAATGTAAAGCATTATTCCTGTTTGAATTATTGAGAATAATAAATTAAAAATAATATGATTTTTTTTATAATGACCAATTTCATGAGCTATAACCGCCACTATTTGTTCTTTATTTAATTTATTTATCAATGTATCATATAAAGTGACTCTTTTTTGTTTTCCAAATCCAGAAAAATAGGCATTAGCCTTAGTTGATCTTTTGGAGCCGTCAATTACAAAAATATTGCTTAAGTTAAAACCAACATTTGTTGAGTACTTTTCTATTTCACTTTTTAACTCTCCATCTTCAAGCTTTGTTTGTTTATTAAAAAGAGGAACAATTACTTGAGCATACAGACCCTGTATAAGAACAGTTAGAATGGACATAAATGCCCAAGCTACTATCCAGAAATTTTGTCCAACAGATTCAAATTGAAGAATTATAAAGCATAGTATTCCGCCTCCAAATAAAATTGTCAATAACCAAGATTTTAGTTTGTCAGTTATAAATGTTTTAAAAGAAGTTTTATTGAAGCCAAATCTTTCCTCAATAATAAAAGTATAATAAAGTGAAAAGGGAATACTAAGAATATCATTTCCAAAATAAATAATTCCAAAAAAACTTAAACTTATTACAATTTCAGAATCGAAAAGTGATCTACAGTAATTATCTACAATTAAAAATCCATCAAAATAAAAGAATAGTAGTAAAATAAGTAAGCTATATATACTTGAAATTCTATTGAATTTATATTGGGTTTTTTTATATTCCTGTGATTTTAAATACTTTTCATTATCATAAATATCACCTATTATTTCAGGTATTTCGTTATTAAAATATGTCGAATTTAAATAATCTAAAATAGAATCCTTTAAAAAATTAAGTACTATAATTGTAATAAGAACGTTAAATAATGTTTCTGGGTTAATGATCATTTCTTTGTTTTAATCCTTCAAATATAACTATTGCAGCACTTACAGATAAATTTAAAGAATCCATTTTGCCTTTCATAGGGATACTAATCAATTCATCTGATTTTGAAAACCAAGATTTAGATAAAGATGATGATTCAGTTCCAACTACAATAGCGCACGACTTATTGTAATCAACATTTAAATAGTTGCGACTTCCTTTTATAAAAGTTGAATATATTTTTATATTATTGTTTTTTAAATAGTTAATAATTTCTTCCGTTGAACCAGTAGCTATTTGCATTGTAAAAATACTACCTAAACTTGATCTAATTGTGTTTGGATTGTATAGCTCTGTTTTTGGGTCAGCAATTATTAATCCATCCAATCCAGCTGCATCAGCGGTTCTCAAAAGAGCTCCGATATTACCTGGTTTCTCAGGTGATTCTGCTATTAAAAAAAATGGTTTTTTAGATAGTTTAAAATTTTTTAATGAATTGTCTTTAGATTTAACTAAAGCTAACAAGCCGTCTCCTTTTTTTTTATAAATTAATTCCTGGTAAAGATTTTGTGAGAAATCGTGAATGATAATGTTTCCAAAATTATTATTGATGTAATTCATGTTTTGCTCTGAAATTAGTTCAGAACAAACAATTATTTCAATAAATTCAAAACCAAAATCTTTACATAGACTAATATCTTGTCGACTTTCAACAATAAATGAATTACTAACTTTTCTTTTATTGCTTTTAAACTGAAGTTTAGAAATGTTTTTATAAACCGGATTGTTTTTACTTGATATATATATCAAAATATTTTTAAATTTATTATTTAAAATTAATACAATAATTTATATCTATTATTGTTTAGGTTTGCAATATTATAATAAATGTTAATATAATTTAGTTTTTATGACAAATGATAATTCCAGTTATTTTATTGATCTTGAAAATAGTCATGGAGCTCATAATTATCATCCTCTGCCAGTTGTTTTGGAAAAAGGAGAAGGAGTATATGTTTGGGATGTAAATAATAAAAAATATTTTGACTTTTTATCAGCTTATTCAGCTGTTAATCAAGGTCATTGTCATCCAAAAATTAATGATGCTTTAATTAATCAATCTTCAAAATTGACATTAACATCTAGAGCCTTTCATAATAATGTGTTGGGTGAATATGAAAAATTTATTACTAATTATTTTGATTATGATAGAGTACTTCCAATGAACACAGGAGTTGAAGGTGGGGAAACTGCAGTAAAATTAGCTAGAAAATGGGCTTATGAAAAAAAAGGTGTTCCAGAAAATAGTGCTAAAATTATTTTTGTTACAGGTAATTTTTGGGGTAGAACTTTAGCAGCTATTTCATCATCAAATGATCCTTTAAGTACTAAAAATTTTGGTCCTTTTATGCCTGGTTATGAGATAATACCTTATAATGATTTACCTGCTTTAGAAAACTCATTAAATGATCCTAACGTTGCTGCTTTTATGGTAGAGCCAATTCAAGGTGAAGCGGGAGTTGTTGTTCCAGATGATAACTATCTTTTAGATGCATTTAATCTTTGTAAAAAAAATAATGTTTTGTTTATTGCAGATGAGGTCCAAACTGGAATAGCTAGAACAGGTAAAATGATTTGCTGCGACCATCACGGTTTTAAGCCAGATATATTGATATTAGGCAAGGCTCTTTCCGGAGGTGTTTTTCCCGTATCAGCTGTATTATCATCCAATGAAATTATGTTAACTATTAAACCTGGTGAACACGGTTCTACATATGGTGGAAACCCTTTGGGATGTAAAGTTGCAATTGCCGCATTAAATGTAGTTAAAGAAGAAAAATTATGTCAAAATTCATTTGAAATGGGAAATTACTTTAGGAAAAGATTAAATGAATATATTTCCCAGAGTAATATTGTTAAATTAATTAGAGGAAAAGGTCTTCTTAATGCAATTGTTATAGATGATCATGATGAAAGTGATACTGCATGGAATATTTGTTTAAAACTTAGAGATAATGGTTTACTTGCAAAACCTACTCATGGAAATATTATTAGATTTGCTCCCCCACTTACAATCAACAAAAGACAAATAGATTCTGCTGTTGATATAATTATAAAGTCATTAAAAGAATTTGAAACTCGTGAGTAATATATATTTTGATAATGCGGCTACAACTCAAATTGATCAATCAGTGATTGATATAATGAGTAGCGTTATGAATAATAATTACGGTAATCCAAATTCAACTCATAGTTTTGGTAGATCTTCTAGAACCCTAATAGAAAAAGCAAGAAAAACTATTGCAAAGGAATTTAATGTTTTACCCTCTGAAATATTTTTCACCTCATGTGGAACAGAATCTGATAATTTAATTTTAGTTTCTGCTGTTAAAGATTTAGGCGTAAAGAGAATTGTTACATCTGAAATTGAACATAAAGCAGTATTAAATGTTGTTAAATTTTTGCAATTGACAGAATCTATTAAAGTAGAATTTGTAAAAGTAAATCAAAATGGACTAATTGATTATGATGACTTAAATAAAGTTTTAAATAAGACTAGTCTTAAAACAATTGTTAGCTTAATGCATGTTAATAATGAAATTGGTTCAGTTTTAGATTTAGTTAAGACAGGTGGTATTTGTAAAAAACACAATGCTTTATTTCATTCGGATACAGTCCAGTCAATAGGAAAATATAGATTTAATTTATCAGAACTTAATATTGATTTTATTGTAGGTTCTGCCCATAAATTTCATGGTCCAAAAGGCATTGGTTTTGTGTACGTAAATAAAAAATTAAAATTAAATCCTCAAATAATTGGAGGAAATCAGGAAAGGGGTTTAAGGGCTGGAACTGAATCAGTCCACAATATATGTGGAATGGAATGGGCTTTTATCCAATCATATCAAAGTTTTGATGAAAACAAAAAGTATATTTTAGATTTAAAAACATATTTCATTCAAAAAATTTCTGGTTCAATTCCATTGTCAAAATTTAATGGAAGTTGTGATAATAATAATGACAGTACTTTTTCTATTTTAAATATTTGTCTTCCTGTTTCAAAAGACAAATCAGTTCTTTTAGAGTTTAATTTAGATTTAAAAGGAATCGCTTGTTCGAGAGGAAGTGCATGTCAATCTGGAAGTAGTACAGGTTCTCATGTTTTGAACTCTATTTTATCAGAATCAGATTTAAAAAAACCATCTTTAAGATTTTCATTTTCTAAATACAACAATAAAAATGAAATCGACATAGTAGTTGAGGTTTTAAGTGATTTTGTAAACTCAAATTAATTTCTGTAGAAAGTAAAACTCTTTTGAGTTTTGTTTCCAACCATATCTTCAATGAAAACCTCAATCAAATTCTTAGTTTGGTTTAAAAAATAGGAGTCAAATTCGTAAAAAAGTTCGTTTCTTTTGTACTCATACTCAAAAAGAGTCCATTTGTTATTAATTTTTATTTTATAACTTTTAATACCCGTTTCATTATCTAAGATTTTGAATCTTATAAAATTCTTATAAGAAATCCAATCGTTATTTTTGAAATTTTTTAATTGTATTGTTGGTGGAATACTGTCATTTTTAACAAAGTAAGTTCCTAATAATTTCGTTTTGTGATAAAAATAATTTTTACTGTTTAGATTTGAAGTAGCAAATGATTCATTTCCATCTTTATCTTTTAATGCTAAATAATTACCTTTTCTTTTTTCTTTATTAAAAAAATTTACTTTAATATTTTTAAAAACAGCTACTTCAGGATTTACTATTTTAATTGAATCCTTTAGTGATTCAATATTTAATTGAACGGCTTTTACAAAAGTGTTTTTAGCTATTTTTATTTCAGCATTCTCAAATTTAAAATTATAATCAAGTTTATTATTTATTGATTTATTTGACGCAAATAATTTTATGTTTTTCAATGAGTCGTTGATTAAATCACTTTTTATTATTGGAATTTTTACAATTGATTTATTTCCTTTTAAATCAGAAACAATGATTGTGTAAATAGAAGGGCTATTTTCAACATCAATATACCCTGATTTATTATTTAAATAAATACTTAAATCGTTTCCTTTGTCTTTAAATAATTTTATAATTCTTGATTTATTATTTATGTAATATTTATAATCAATTAACGTTTTTATCTTAATTGATTCTTCAAAAGAAAATGACTCAAAATTAAAGTCAATTATTTTTTTATCATTGTAGTAGGTTGAGTATTTGTATATACCATTTTTATTATTTGCTAAATCCTGTCTATCAAACCCGCTTATACCAAATCCAATAGTTCCACTAGTAAATACTTTTTCAGATTGATATAAACTATCATTCATCTTTTGTATTTTTAATTTGATGGGGTTACTAATGTTATTTAAGTTATCCAAATTATATAAAAATAAAGAGCTTATAGTCGGTTTTCTAGTGTCTTTAATGTCAAACCCGAACAATTGAGGGTTTAAAACTTTTTGATTTTTTGTTAATCGTATTTCGTAATGTAAATGAGGACCAAAGGATGAACCTGTGTTTCCAGAAAATGCTATTTTTTCATTTTTATCTATTTTTAAAATATCTTGTTTTATATAATGCTCAATTTGATAAGATTTCTTTTCATATTGAATTCTTTTAATGTAGTCTTCAATTTTTTTATTAAATTTTTTTAAATGTCCATACACAGTAGTGTATCCATTTGGATGATTTATATATAATGCTTTACCAAATCCCCCATGCTTAATACTTATCCTACTCACATACCCTTCTGCAGAACTAAATACATCTAATCCCTCTTTAAATTTTGTTTTAAAATCAATGCCCGAATGAAAATGACTAGGTCTTAATTCCCCAAAAGTTCCGTTTAAAATTAATTCTATATTTAATGGATTAGAAAAATAATCTTTTGGGTAATTGCTTTGTGAATTAATGTTGATTGATATAAATAAAACTAGAAATATTAATTTTTTCATTATTTTTTTAATGACACTTTAAGATTATTTCAAGTTTTAATAATACTAATTTTTTTTTAAGATTTTTAAAATATAAGTACTTATTTGTTTATGAGTTTTAGTAACACTAAATTTGAGTAAGATAGTATAGTTTTAATGTCTGAGTCAATTGAAAATATTGTTCTTTTAGAAACTAATTTGTCAAATTTAAAATCTTTAATTAATAAATTAAGAGATGAAAATTTGAAATTTAGTGAAGATCTAAAATTGAAAGATGAATCTTTACTCAAACAAAAAAATCAGTTAAAAGAATGGAAAGAAAAATATCATTCTTTAAAAATTGCTAATACTTTCTTAGGTAGTGATGATAAATCATTAACAAAGCTGAAGATTAATAATCTTATTAAAGAGTTGGATAAATGTATATTAAGTTTAAGTTCATAAATCTATTGCATGCAAAAAATTAAGTTAACAATTGCTAATAGAGTTTACCCTTTAAATGTTCCATTAGAACAGGAAGAGGGTCTTAGAGTTGCATCTAAAAAAATTGATATTATGATTAAACATTTTGAAGAAAATTACGCTGTTAAAGATAAGCAAGATGTGCTTGCAATGTGTGCTCTTCAATTAGCAACTCAAACTGAACAAGAAAGTCTCTCTGAAGCTAAAATTAATGAGGAGGTAAATAAAAGATTAGAAAAGATTAATAAATCTATTCAAGAAATTATTGACCTCTAGCACGTTCATTTAAATAAAATACATTATTGCCTACATCAATTTTTTTGATAAACTCAACGCGAATTTTTTTATAAAAGGTGAGTCTAGTCTGCTAAAGCAAGCCTTTACAGGATCCTTGATCAGCTAGTTAGCCTTAATCTTGTCTTACAAGAGTTTATACAAAACTTCATGATGTAGGCTTTTTTTTAACTAAATAATATAATTATTATGGAATTTTTTACAATAATCAATTTTGTTCTTGTAGTTCTAGGGCTTGTAATAGGTTTTGTTATTTCAAAATTTTTAGAAAAAACATCGATAACTAAATCTTTTGAAAATGCAAAAAAAGAAGCAGAAAATATATTAAAATCAGCTTCCATTGAGGGTGAAAATATTAAAAAAGATAAAATTTTTCAAGCAAAAGAAAAGTTTTTAGAATTAAAATCTGAACATGAAAAACATATTTTAAATCGAGAAAAAAACCTTACTGACGTTCAAAAAAGAATTAAGGATAAGGAATCTCAAGTGTCAAATGAGTTATCAATAAATAAAAAGAATAACCAAAGTTTAAATGATAAAATTTCTTCCTTTGACAAGAAGCTTGAGCTTGTTGAAAAGAAAAGTGATCAGGTCAACAAACTTCATAAAGAACAAGTCGAGAAACTTGAAAAGTTATCTAGTATGTCTGCTTCAGAAGCAAAAAAAGAATTAGTTCAATCACTTAAAGAAGAAGCTAAAGCTGAAGCCTTAGAGCTTACTCAAAATATTATTGAAGATGCTAAGCTTTCTGCTAGACAAGAGGCTAAGAAAATAGTTATTAGTACTATTCAAAGAGTAGGTACTGAAGAAGCAATAGATAATTGTGTTTCAGTATTCAATATCGAATCTGATGATGTAAAAGGAAGGATTATTGGTAGAGAAGGTCGTAATATTCGAGCTATTGAGTCTGCAACAGGTGTTGAGATAATAGTTGACGATACACCTGAGGCTATAATTTTATCTTGTTTCGATTCTGTAAGAAGAGAAGTTGCTAGACTCTCTTTACATAAATTGGTAACAGATGGAAGAATTCATCCTGCTAGAATTGAAGAAGTGGTAAAGAAAACTAAAAAAGAAATTGAGAATGAAATTATTGAAGTTGGAAAAAGAACAGTAATTGATTTAGGAATTCACGGACTTAATCCAGCGCTTATTAAAGCTGTAGGTAGAATGAAATATAGATCATCATATGGTCAAAATCTTTTACAGCACTCAAGAGAAGTTGCTAAGCTTTGTGGAATAATGTCTTCAGAATTAGGTTTAAACCCAAAAATTGCGAAAAGAGCGGGTCTTTTGCACGATATAGGTAAAGTTCCAGAAGAAGAAACTGAAACTCCTCACGCTTTGCTTGGTATGCAATGGGCAGAAAAATTTGGAGAAAAACCTGATGTTTGTAATGCTATTGGAGCTCATCACGATGAAATAGAAATGAATAATTTAATATCTCCTATTGTACAAGTTTGTGATGCTATCTCTGGAGCAAGGCCAGGAGCAAGAAGACAAGTGTTAGATAGTTATATTGAAAGGTTAAAAGAAATGGAGGATGTAGCATATTCATTTAAAGGAGTTAACAAAGCTTATGCTATTCAAGCTGGTCGTGAACTAAGAGTAATGGTTGAGAGCGAAAAAATTTCTGATGATCATGCTGCAAAACTTTCTTTTGAAATTTCACAAAAAATTCAAACAGACATGACTTATCCAGGACAAGTTAAAGTAACTGTGATTCGTGAAACTAGAGCAGTAAACATTGCCTCTTAATTACTAATTATTTTGTTATAGATTTTTTGAAGTTCAATAAATTTTTCTTTTTCTTGATCAATTAAGTTTTCTCTTTGACTTGGATCAGTTTTTAAATTATATAGTTGATGTGAGCTTGACCTACCTAACTCTATATTTGTGTAAGTACTTACAGCTTTTCCTTTGTAAGGTGGAATAAAAACCCAGTTCTTATATTTAAGAGCAGTTTTCCCAGACGCTTCAAGAATAAGTTTTTCTCTTTCTTTCCCATCTCCGTTTAGTAAAAGTTGAGACAAATCTTTACTGTCATTAGTTTTAATTCTACCATTAACAATGGTGGATAAAGAGTTGAAAAGGTCAATCTGAGAAATTAATTTATTAGATACTTTGGAGGGTGTGATACCTTTCCAATATGAAATAAAAGGCACTTTTGTTCCAGCTTCAAATAAACTGTATTTACCTCCTCTTAAAATCCCAGAAGGTGTATGATTTCCGATTTTTTCAACGGCATCATCATAATAGCCATCATTTAAAACAGGTCCATTATCACTTGATATTATAATTAATGTATTTTCTAAAAGATTCTCATTATCAAGAGTCTTGTAAAGTTCTCCAATACACCAATCAGCCTCTATTATTACATCACCTCTTGGACCCATTCCTGATTTACCTTTGAATCTAGGATGAGGTGTTCTTGGAACATGGGGTTGTTGCATGGAATAAAATAAAAAAAACGGATTTTTTTTGTTTTTAATTATATAAGATTTTGCTTGATTTAAAAAATGGTCTGCCATATCAATATCACTCCAATGCGCCTTTTTACCACCTTTCATAAAACCAATTCTCGAAATACCATTAATTATAGAATTAAAGTGACCATGATGCCATTTCATTGATAGCATTTCTGGATTTTTATCCCCAGTTGGTTGATTGTCAAAATTCTCTTTAAAGCTAACATATAGCGGATCATTTTTATCTAAATTTTTTACATATCCATCCTCAATATAAACAGTTGGAACTCTGTCTTGAGTATCTGGCATAATATAAGAGTAATCAAATCCCACTTCATTTGGACCAGGTGAAATTTTAGAATTATAATTAATTTGCCCGTCACCTAACCCTAAGTGCCATTTACCAATAATTGCAGTAGAATAATTACTTTCTTTAAACATTTTTGGTAAAGTCTTTTGATTAACATCAATAATCATTGAAGCTCCAGTGGAAATTTTTGCTTTAGAGTTTCTCCATGGATATGAACCAGTTAATAAAGCATATCTGCTAGGGGAACATGTAGCGGATGAAGAATGTCCATTTGTAAACTTTATACCCTTATTTGCTATTCTATCAATATTAGGCGTGTTAAGTGTACCTTGATTATACGCGCTAACATCCCCAAAACCCAAGTCATCTGCATAGATAATTATAACATTAGGTTTTTTGTTTTCATCGCTACAAGATGAAAACAAAAGAATTAACAAACATGAAATAAATTTTAAATTTAGTTTGATCATTTTAGTATAGATTGTAACTAAGGTAATTTTTTTTATTAAATTAAAGATTGTTAAAATTTACAATATGAAAAATAATATATTATTAATAATCTCTCTTTTTGCAATTAATTTAATTGCTTCTCAGGATTTAAAATTACCATCGATCTTTAGTGATAATATGATTTTACAGCAAGATTCTAATGTTTCTGTATGGGGTTGGTCAAAACCAAATTCACAAGTTTTAATAAATGTAAGTTGGAATGAAAATACTTTTAAAGTTGAGAGTAGCGATGAAGGTAAATGGATATTGAAAATTAAAACACCCAAATCTGGATTGAGTCATCAAATTAGTTTACAATCTGGTGATCAAAGAGTTTTGATATCTAATATTTTATTGGGAGAGGTTTGGATTGCTTCAGGTCAGTCTAATATGCAGATGAATCTTAATGGATATAGGAACGAACCTATAAAAGGTGCCAATGATGCGATTGCTAAATCTGATAATTCAAAAATAAGATTTTTTACAGTTGAAAGAAATACAAGTAATATACCACTTGACGATGTAAAGGGTAATTGGTCTGTTTCAAATCAAGAGAACTCACCTTATTTTAGTGCTGTCGCTTATTCATTTGCAAAATATTTAAACAATGTTCTTAAGGTGCCGGTTGCTATCATTCATACTTCATGGGGAGGGACACCAGCTGAGGCTTGGTCAGATTCAAAATCTTTAGAATTGGATTTTGAAAAAAGTGAAATAAAAAATCATGGAGGAACACCACAGCATGAACCATCTTCATTATATAACGCTATGATCAACCCTTTGACTAATTATGGAATAAAAGGTGCTATTTGGTATCAAGGTGAAAGTAATGTTCCAAGAGCTAGTAGTTATACTAAACTTAAAAACTCTATGATAGAAGGCTGGAGAAGAGAATGGAATCAAGGATCATTTCCATTTTATTTTGTTCAGATTTCACCTTTTAGATATGATGGAAACAATGAATCAAGTTCTGCTTTTTTAAGAGAAGCTCAACTTAAAACAATGTTAAATACTCCTAATACAGGAATGGCAGTTTCATTAGATGTTGGAGATGAGAATTCTATTCATCCCCCTAGAAAGTTTATTTTGGGTGAACGACTTGCTTATTGGGCATTAAATAAAGACTACGGTTTGTCTAACATACAGTTTTCAGGCCCAGTATTTAAATCTTTAGAAATTAAAAAAAATAAATTGGTGCTTAAATTCGATTATGCTACAAATGGTTTGTATTGTCCAGATGGTGTAATAAATAACTTTGAATTAGCTGGGAAGGATAAAGTTTTTTATCCAGCTAATGCTAAAATAATGTGGAATCAGTTGGAGGTAAAAAGTGATAAGGTAAAAAACCCTGTACATGTTAGATATGGTTGGAAAAATTATCTAAAAGGAAACTTGTATAATACTAAAGGGTTACCAGCATCATCATTTAGAACGGACAGTTGGTAGATTTATAATGAAAGGGATTTAATAAAAATACCCATAGATTCCATAAATTCATTAAATATTGAATCATCATCATATACTTTTCTGACGCTTCTAACTCCTTCAAAAGCGCATATTAGGGAAATTGCAGCACCAGAACTATTAACTTCTTTTTTTATTTCTCCCCTTTTTTTACCTGCTTCAATAGTATTTGATAATTCTATTCTCCATTCTTCAAATAGGGATTTTAAAATAACTCTAAAATCTTGTTCAGTATAACCTATTTCTCCAACTAAATTATTAGCTGGACAACCTAATGCTTTTTCTCTGTTGGTATAATTTTTAATTCTGTCAGTAAAAACATTTAATAGGAGTTCTGGAATATTACCATCTGTATTTTTTAATGGTGTAATAAATCCATCTTTAATTCTTTTTCGAATAATTACTTCAATCACTTTTTTACCAATTTCATGTTTATTTTTGAAATGATGGTAAAAGGCTCCTTTTGATAAAGAAGTTTCTTTCATAATATCAGGAATGCTTGTAGCATTGTACCCTTTTTCGTAAAATAATTCAAAAGATGTATTAATGATTAAATCCTGAGTTTCTTTTGATTTTAATTCTTGCTTCACGGTTGAAAAACTATTAAATCAGTAATTGGTTAACTAAATTTATAAATAAATATTAAATAAACACTTTAATTTCAGTCTTTTATTGCAGTATCCGTAAAAATTTTAATATTACATACTGATTAGAATGTGAATTTACCTATATTTATTTAAAAATTAAATTTTTATTCTCTTTTTTTTAAACAAATAACAATTAAAAAATTAAACATGAAAAAATTATTATTTCTAATCACATTATTTATTTCTGTTAATTCAGTTGCTCAAGAAATTCATTCATTTTATACATTAGATGTTCCTAGATCAAAAGCAAATGATTTTGTTAAAATGCACAAAAAATTTATTGATATTTACTTCATGGGAAGCGAAGACAACAAAATGGCATCAACATGGTTGTTTTCACATACCTATGGTAGTGATTTTACTTTTAAAGTAATCGAAGTTTATCCAAATATTATTGCTCAAGCTAGTGCTGTTAATTATGGCGCTGAAGTGAATAAAAATATTGATAATATGAATATTTCTTATGATGAGAAAAAAATGTTAAAAGATGAGTGGTCCACTTATTTTCAATTATTTTTAGAAGGTCATGATGATGAAATTAGAGTGACATTTGATAATCAAATCTTTATCACAGAAAATGATATTGATTTTTCTAAAAAACATATTGTGGTTTTCAATGAAAGTAATCCATTATGGAAAGATAGACGTGAATATATTTCTCTTTGGAACAAATCAACAAGACAATCATCAATTGATTTAGGTGAAGCACTTGCTATAGTTCCTACTGGTCACTATAGTGGAAGTTCTTATACTTTTCAAGCTGCGTTTTGGTATAGTTCATGGGAATCATTTCTTGTAAATCAAAAAAGTTTGGAAAATTCAGGACCTATGAGCGAGGATCAAAAAAGAATGTGGGATATAAGTGGAAACCATAAAGATGAAATAACAACCTTCTTGGGATGTACTTGGGCTAGTAAAGGCATGCCCTCAAAAACTTTTACTATCGCAGAATAATTTATATATTTATTTAAGAACTTAAAACCCAAGTTAATCTTGGGTTTTTTTATTAATTAAATATGATTTTTAGAAACTTTTTTTTTGCAACCCTATTAATTAGTTCTTTAAATAATTATTCTCAAAATAAAATCCCAGTAAAGGATTCGTTAAGTATTATGAAAGTAATGAGTCTACAACAAGATGCTTGGAACAAAGGAGATATAGATTCTTTTATGCAAGGATATCTAAAATCAGATGAGTTAGTTTTTTCAGGAAAATCTGGTCCAGTATATGGGTGGGAGAATACTAAAAAAAGATATTATAGTTCATATCCAAACACTAAGATAATGGGTAAACTAAATTTTACAATTAAAAAAATAAGATCACTTTCTTCTAATTCTGCTTACTTAATTGGCGAATATTATTTAAAAAGATCAGGTGAAGATAGTAACGGACATTTTACATTACTTTGGAAGAAAATTGATAGTAATTGGTTAATAGTTAGTGATCATACTTCTGCTGTAAAATAATTACACATTTAGCTTGTCTAAATATTTAAAGTAACATATTTTTAATGTTAATGAATCCAATAAGACAATCAGGCTTTTTATTTTCAAATTTTAAGGCTAAGTCTCAAACACCATTTGAAAAACTTTTTGAAATATTTAAAGAACTTATTACTTACACGTCTGGTGATTTTAATGAAGCAATCGACTGGTTAAAAGAGTTAGACAAGGAATATGTTTTGACAAGTGAGGATTATACAATGGATGATTTCGTTGAAGAATTATTAGCTAAGGGTTACATAAAGAAAGATTTGAAGCAAGGCAAAAATGGTGATGGTATTGGTCTTACTGCAAAAACTGAAATGCTTTTAAGACAACATGCCTTAAAGCAGATTTTTGGTAAAATGAAAAGAATTGGAAATGGCAATCATAATACCAAACATACAGGTACGGGTCAAAGTGATTCGGGAGATTTAAAAAATTATGAATTTGGAGATTCTATTGAAAAAATTGCTATTACTGAAAGTATTAAAAATGCTCAAATTCAAGGAGGATTAGATGATTTTAAATTATCTAAAGATGATTTAGTTGTTAATGATCAATTTCATCAAGCTCAAATGAGTACTGTTTTAATGATTGATATAAGTCATAGTATGATTCTTTATGGAGAAGACAGAATTACTCCAGCAAAAAAAGTTGCAATGGCTTTATCTGAATTTATTACAACAAGATACCCAAAAGATAAGCTTGATATAATTGTATTTGGCAATGATGCTAGACCAATTTCTATTAAGGAACTACCTTATTTAAACGTTGGTCCTTTTCATACAAATACTGTTGCTGGACTAGAGCTAGCAATGGATATTTTAAGAAGAAACAGAAATTCTAATAAACAAATCTTCATGATTACTGACGGTAAACCCAGTTGTTTGAAATTAAAAGACGGTAGTTATTATAAAAACAGTAATGGACTAGATTCTCATATTGTAGACAAATGTTATAATATGGCTCAACAAGCTAGAAGATTAAATATTCCAATAACAACTTTTATGATAGCTCAAGACCCTTATCTGAAAAGCTTTGTTCAAGAATTTACAAAAGCAAATAAAGGAAAAGCATTTTATACTGGTTTAAAAGGACTAGGAGAAATGATTTTTGAAGACTATGAAACTAATAGAAAAAAAAGAATATAATAAATGAATAACAAAATAAAAACCTTAAAAGAACTTAAAAGTTCTGGATATAAAGCTGTTGGAATTAAAGATGAAATGAAAAAAAACCTTAGATTAAATTTATCTAAAGGTATTTCAACATTTAAGGGAATTCATGGTTATGAGGATACTGTTATTCCTGATTTAGAACGTGCAATTCTTTCAGGTCACAATATAAATCTTTTAGGGTTAAGAGGTCAAGCAAAAACAAGACTGGCAAGACAATTAACCAATCTATTAGACGATTGGATTCCAATCATTTCAGGTTCTGAAATTAATGATGATCCTTTAGATCCTATTTCTTATTATGGAAAGCAAAAAATCAATGAACTAGGTGATAAAACTCCAATTCAGTGGATACCTAAAGAGGATCGTTTTTTTGAAAAACTTGCAACTCCAGATGTAACCGTTGCTGATTTAATTGGAGATATTGATCCTATTAAAGCTGCTAGCTTAAAATTATCTTACTCCGACCCTAGGGTTATTCATTTTGGAATGATTCCCAGAGCCCACAGATGTATTTTTGTATTAAATGAACTTCCAGATTTACAAGCAAGAATACAAGTCTCATTATTTTCAATTCTTCAAGAAAAAGAAATTCAAATACGCGGATATAAATTAAGATTGCCAATAAATGTTCAATTTCTTTTCACAGCTAACCCTGAAGATTATACGAACAGAGGAAGTATTGTAACTCCTTTAAAAGATAGAATAGGGTCTCAGATAATGACTCATTATCCAAAAACTATTGAAATTGCAAAAACAATAACTCATCAAGAATCTTCAGTTAGTAGTTCAGGTGATGTATATATACCTGAAATAGCTAAAGATATCATAGAACAAATTAGTTTTGAAGCTAGAGAAAGTGTTTATGTGGATTCTAAAAGCGGAGTTAGTGCAAGGTTATCAATTTCTGCTTTTGAAAATTTAGTTAGCTCAGCTAGAAGAAGAATGCTTATTAATGGAGAGTCTAAGACATCTATAAGAATGACAGATTTCAATGCTGTTATTTCTGCTATTAATGGAAAGATTGAATTAGTTTATGAGGGAGAGCAGGAGGGAGCTACAGAAATTTCTAGGCTTTTAATTTTAGAATCTGTAAAAACATTCTTTATTAATTACTTTCCAAAAATTAAAAAACTTAATAAATCTGAAGAATTAGATCCTTATAACGAGGTATTGGATTGGTTTAAAAACAAAGAGCTTTTTATTGACGAAAATTTAGATAATAAGTCCTACGATGATACTTTTAAAACTATCAAAGTTTTGAAGAAATTTGTAAAAAATTATATACCTAAAATTGATCCTAAGGACGAGAATTTTATGTGTGAATTTTTGCTTTGGGGATTATCATCATACAAAAAAGTAAGTATCACAAGAACATCTAGAGGATTGTCTTTTAGTGATTCATTTTCAGATTATATTAACGGATTATAGTAATAAATCACTTATTTTTACAATTGATTAATCAATAAAAAAAAATTATGAATTCATTAAAAGCAAATATTTTAAATTCAATAATTCTAATTACCATTGGATTGTGGGGATACTTTGAAAGTTCATCTGGAACAGCTATTATCCCTGTAGTTTTTGGATGGGCTTTATTATTTTGCTCACCTGGACTTAAAAAAGAAAATAAGGTAATAGCACATATAGCGGTTCTATTAACTTTAATTTGTATTGTAGGTTTATTTATGCCTTTAAACGGCGCAATGGGAAGGGGTGACAATGTCGGAGTACTTAGAGTTGTTGTGATGATAGCCTCTGGTTTAATAGCTATGATCTTCTTTGTAAAGAGTTTTATAGCTAATAGAAAGAAATCTTAAAATTTAAATTACTTTATTAAAACTATTAGCCCTATTTATTAGGGCTTTTTTATTTTAGACACCACAAATGTATGTGGAAAAGTGATGGCTGCTAAAAATGAAAAAAATATGCTAATTAACTTATCTTGATTATCTCTTAGTAAATAATAAGTTAGTAGTAATACAACTATTGAAAGTATCCAATATAAAAATGCTTTTTTAAAATAATTTTTAATTGATTCTTTTTCAGCTTTTCCAAAAATAAATATTGTTTGTTCCTTAATAGATGGGATACTGTGCCAAAAAACAAAATATATAGCAAAGGACCATATTAAGCTGCATGTTTTAAATGTCAGAATTAATAATATCAATAATATGAACTGAGTAATAAATTGATTTTTTATTTTATTATAAATAAATAATGAAATAATAATTGATAATATAAAAGAACTAATCAATAAGTATAAAAAGAAATTCTGACTTAGTTGAACTGTTGTTATATCATAAATTACATCTGCAACTTCTTCAAGGTTAAAATAGAAAATAAGAGAGAAGATTATTAATCCATAAAAAAAATAGAAAGGCTTAATTAAATAATGTTCAGTCTTACCAAAAAGAGTCCATTGATGTTCTCCGAAGTGATAGGAACTTAGTAAAACAAAAGTCATTAGGGCTAAAATTGGAATATTGTAAAAAAATAAAAAAAAACCTCCTACCATTATTACGTAATAAAGTAACTGAAGTTTGAAATTATAATTTTTCGAAACTCCTTTAATTAACAGTAAATCATTGGCGCCGTGTATTATACCAAAAGTTAATATTCCTGAAAAAGCTAAAATATTTAAATAGAAATCAATAAAAACCGTTGAAAGAATAACGCAAATTATTGTTGATAATATTATTAATTTGGATGTAAAATTGTTAATGAAGTATGAATTTCTCAAGTTTTTTTGTGTTTTGTTGATACAATTTTAGTTTAGATATTAAATTTTTATATATATTTGAGTTTAAACAAAATAATAAATTATTAAATTATGGAATTATTTTTAAACACTTTTTATTTTTTAGGTGATGTGCCTAACGACTTAGTCGGCTTTACGTTCTTTATTGGAACTATGGCTATGATGGCTGCGTCAGTTTTCTTTTTTCTTTCATTAAATGCTGTTGATGCAAAATGGAGAAATTCGATTTTAGTCTCAGGACTTATCACATTTATTGCTGCTGTTCATTACAATTACATGAGAGATGTAGATCCAGGTGATACTACTTTTTTTAGATATGTAGATTGGATTTTAACAGTTCCTTTAATGTGTGTTGAGTTTTACTTAATACTTAAAGTTGCTGGTGCAACTAAGAGTATGATGTGGAAACTAATCCTATGGTCTACAGTAATGTTAGTTACTGGATTCTTTGGTGAGTTTAACGGTGGAAGCGCACTAGGTTTAGGTCCTGCTATGTGGGGTCTTTTATCTGGTCTTGCATACTTCTACATTGCTTACATGGTTTGGTTTGGAGAAGCTAAAAAGCTTGCAGTTTCTGCAGGTGGAGCAGTTGAAAAAGCACATAACACTTTAGCATGGTTCGTTCTTGTTGGATGGGCAATATATCCACTTGGATATATGCTTGGAACAGAAGGATGGTACTCTGGTTTAAACGATATTATTTCACTAGACATGAATGTTGTATACAACGTTGGTGATGCTGTGAACAAAATTGGTTTTGGACTTGTAGTTTATAACCTAGCTGTATCTAAATAATAAATTTAATTTATTGATTAAAAGCCGCTTAAAAGCGGCTTTTTTTTTGCTTAATTTTTTCATATTTGTATCCAATTGAAATTATATATTTATATTTAATCATTCGATGGAATTAGATTACGATTACATAATTTGTGGTGGAGGAATTGCAGGTCTTTTACTTGCTTCAAAGTTTTCCAATGATTCATATTACAATGATAAATCTATTTTAATTTTAGATCCGGATTTTCCTAAAATCAAAAATGATAGAACTTTGTGTTTCTGGGATAAAAAAAAATCTGATTGGGATTCTTTATTAACGTCTAGTTGGGAAAATGTTATTTTTAAAAATGGATTGGAAGAAAAATCTTTAGATTTAAATCCTCTTAATTATAAAATGCTAAGTAGTATTTCATTTTATAAATACACAAATTCAATAATTAAAAACAACACTAATATTCAAGTTTTAAATGATAAGGTTTTAAATTTTAAAGATTACAAATCTCATTGTTTGGTTGAAACAAATAAAAAAACTTTCAAATCTTCTAAAGTTTTTAATAGTATTTTGGATTGGAACTCAATTAAAAATGATCAAAAATTTCCTCTATTAATTCAGCATTTTGAAGGGTGGGTAATCAAAACCAAGAATAATTTTTTTGACTCTGAAAAAGCTACGTTTATGGACTTTTCTATTGATCAAAATTCTACTACGCAGTTTATGTATATCCTTCCCTTTTCAAAAACAGAAGCCTTGGTTGAATATACTTTGTTTTCTAAAAAACTATTAGATGAAAACAAATATAAATCTGCAATTGAAGATTATCTATTTGAATCAGGAATTAAAAACTATATAATTAAGTCAAAAGAAGCAGGGAAAATTCCGATGACTTGTTTTCCTTTTTTTGAATCAAACACAAAAAACATTTTAAATATTGGTTCTGCTGGTGGTTGGAGTAAGCCAAGTACCGGTTATACATTTAAAAATATTGATAAAAATACATCTAAGATTATAGATTTTGTTAAGTCTAATAGTAGTTTCAAAAATTTTATCAACAAAAATCGATTTTGGTTTTATGATTTAATCTTTCTTGATGTTTTATATGAAAAAAATCATTTAGGCAAGAATTTGTTTTCTAATATGTTTAAAAAGAATGACCCTAAGACTATCTTCAAATTTTTGGATAATAAATCAAGTTTTTTTGAAGAATTGAAAATTATGTTAAGTTTTCCAAAAACAATTTTCTTGTCAGCAGTTGTAAAACGTTTATTTAAAGGCCTATGAAAAAAATTAGTACTCTGCTCTCAATTTTAATATTATCATTAACTGTTTGGTTTAGTTTTAGCGATTTGATGCCTTCATCTGTTAAATCAATCGAACATACTGGTTTTTCTATCAATAATGCATTAAATCACTTAAAGATAATTTCAGAAAAACCTCATTACACAAGTTCAAAATATCATCAAGATGTTCAAGATTACATAGTAAATGAACTTAATAAAATGGGACTCAAAACTGAAATACAAAATCAAGTAGTTTTGAATTCTCGAAGAGTTGCAACAAATGCTGCTAATATTATAGGTACAATTAAAGGTTCTAGAAAAGGAAAGTCATTAGTTTTATTAACTCATTACGATTCAAGTGCTCATAGTTCTTTTGGAGCAAGTGATGCAGGTTCTGGAGTTGTAACAATTCTTGAGGGATTTAGGGTGTTTCTATTAAATAATAAAACACCCATAAATGATATTCACTTGGTGTTTACCGATGCTGAGGAGATGGGTTTACTCGGAGCTGAAGCTTTTGTTAAAAATCATAAACTAATTGATAATGTTGGACTAGTTTTAAACTTTGAAGCTAGGGGGAGTGGAGGACCTAGCTATATGTTAATGGAAACAAATGGAATGAATAGCAAGCTTATTTCTGAATTTGCTAATGCAAACCCTCGTTTTCCTGCAGCAAACTCACTTATGTATAGTATTTATAAAATGCTTCCCAATGATACTGATTTAACTGTTTTTCGAGAACAAGCTAATATTAACGGTTTTAATTTTGCCTTTATTGGAGATCATTTTGATTATCATACATCACTTGACACTTACGATCGATTAGATAGAAATACTCTTTTACATCAAGCGGATTATTTTATGTCAATGGTTACTCATTTTTCTAAAAGTGATTTATCTAATCTTAATAGTGATGTAGATTATGTTTACTCCAATTTTCCATTTCTTAAATTAATTTATTTTTCAAATTCATGGATTTTTCCTCTTTTGATATTATCAGTAATACTTTTTTTAGTTTTAATTTACTTAGGCTTAGTATTGAATAAATTAAAATTAGAAGGAATTTTCAATGGAATTACTCCTTTCTTTACTTCATTATTTATTTGCATTAGTTTAACTGTAATATTATGGGATTTTATAGTTTTTATAAATCCTGAACATGCTGATGTGTTGCATGGATTTACATACAATGGTTATTTCTATATACTAGGTTTTATATTTTTAAATTTATTTTGTTTATTATTAATATATAGGCCATTCTTTAATAAATATTCTGGTGTTAATTTAATCATTTTTCCTCTTTTGTTTTGGATTATAATCAACTTGTTAATTGGTTTCTTTTTAAAGGGAGCAGCGTATTTTATTATCCCAGTTTATTTCGTTCTATTCTCGATTTTGCTTTCTTTCATGTTTGATCTCAAAACTAATAAATTGATGATTATTTGGACGTGTTTAAGTGTTCCGTTAATCTATATGTTTGCTCCTCAATTAAAAATGTTTCCTGTGGGGTTGGGTCTTAAAAACTTATTTATAAGTTCTACTCTTTTGATTTTAGTGTTTTCACTATTACTGCCAATTTTTTCAAATTATTCCTATAAAAAACATGTGATTAGTTTAATAGGATTAAGTACTTTGTTTTTCTTCTTTATGGCTTTTTTAAATAATGGCTTTGATGTTGAAAATAAAAAACCTAACAGTATTGTTTATTATTCTGACATAGATAAAGCAGAATCATTTTGGATGTCATACGATCAAAATTTGGATGATTTTACCAAGCAATTTTTAAGTGAAGACCCATCAACTGATATTGATAAATTTGTATCAAGAAGTAAATATTCCACATCCTACAAGTATATTAATAAAGCAGATTACAAAGATATTTCTTATTCAACAGTTAAAGTTTTAAATGATAGTGTTTATGGAAACAAGCGTAAAGTTTCAATTAGTATAATTCCTCAAAGAAAAATTAATGCTATACAGCTAAGAACTAAAGATTCTTTATTTTTTGATTCTTTAGCTATTCAAGATGTTTATCTTGAAAAAGAAAATTTTAAAATTAATTCTGGTAGAATATTAACATATATTCCCTCATACAATGACACAAGAGTAATTGTTGATATGGTTTTTGACAATAAGTTTAATCCAGAATTTAATTTAATTGAAACCTCGTTTGATTTGATGACAAATACTAATTTTAATTTTAAACCAAGGTCTGAAATAATGATGCCAATGCCCTTTGTTACAAATGATGCCATTATTCTTTCTAAAAATATATCGCTATGAAATTTAATTTAATTTTTTTAATGTTAATAATGTTTGTTTCATGTGGTGAGGGTGAGGATGCTTCAGGTGATTGCTATGTTTCCCCTGAACCAGATGTTATTTGTAGTGAAATATACGAACCTGTATGTGCTTGTAATAACTTGGTATACAGTAATTCTTGTAAAGCAAAATCTGCTGGAAATTTATCTTGGAAATCTACAAATCTACAAAGTGGAGAGGAGTGTGAATATTAAAATATATAAACGTATTTTTAACCAACTTTTTTAAGATATTATTTTAATGGCAAAACTTCCAAAAGAATTTCAATTTATAGATTTATCAGATTATGGAAGGCCTGCTGGTCGTTGGATTGCAAAACATTTTCAACATACAAGTGTTACTCCAATTCATGTTACTACTATGTTTTTTATAACAGGTTTATTGGCTATTGGATTTATGATTTATGAATACTACGTTACAGCTGCTTTTTTAATAGTGTTAAAATCTATTTTAGACGCTGCTGATGGAGAGCTTTCGAGATTAAAAAACACACCCTCATATGTTGGACGTTATTACGATTCAATTGCGGATATATTGCTTAATTTTTGTTTCTTATCTGCTTTCTGTTACATGTCCCAGTCTTCGTTATTTTTAATGCTATTAGCTTTTATAGGAATACAGATGCAAGGAACGGTTTTTAATTACTATTACGTTATTTTGAGGCATTCTGTTGATGGTGATTCTACAAGTCGAATAATTGAAGATTGTCCTCCTAAAGCTTTTAAAGGTGAAAGTCAAAAAATGGTAAATATTTTTTACAAAATTTATGATACTTTATATATATCTTTTGATAAGGTTATGTTTTATATGGACAGAAATGCTAGATACAGCCCTCCTTTTCCAAAGTGGTTTATGACTTTAGTGTCTATCTATGGGCTTGGCTTTCAATTATTAATAATGGCATTTATGTTGGTTTTTCAACTACATGAATTTGTGATACCATTTTTTATAATTTATTCTGTTTTTATATTTGTTTTTGTTGGTTTAAGAATACTGTTTCTTAAAACTCAGTGAAATTTAAATAAAAAAAATTCCAAAGTTTCTCTATTTTGATTGCTCTAAAAATTCAGTTAAATTTAAGTAAATGAAAAAACTAATTCTTTTAATACTTTTTATTCCATTTGTATCTTTTGGGCAAAGAGCAAATAATCAGTCTAGTCTTAAACCAATTGATTCCCTCACAGTTGATATGCAAGTTAGTAAGGGCTTGATTAACACCTATCAGAATTCAAAGAATCAATTATTTTTTGAGATAAATAAACATATTTTAGAAAAAGATTTTTTGGTCGTTACGAGATTTGCTCAAATTCCAGCAAATTACTCAGGGTATTTAAATGCTGGCTCCAAAACAGCTGAACATGTTGTTGAGTTTGAGAAAAAATCTAACAAAATTTTACTAAGAGAAGTTAGTTTTAACAATATATCTGATTCTGATGATCCGATTTCAATAAGCGTTTCCGAAAATAATTTTAAGCCAATATTAGCCTCATTTGATATCAAAAATTCTGACAACGATAAATATTTTATCGAAGTTACAGGTTATTTTATGTCTGATTCGCCTGGTTTTAATATTATAAGATCATATGAAAAAAGTAATTATAAAATAGGAAATGTTGATAAAAAAAGAAGCTTTATAGATTCAGCTAAAAGTTTTCCAAAAAATATTGAAATCCTTCATACTTTAACATTTAATGTAAATAAAGCACCAAGAGAAAACAGAACTAAAACATTTAGTTTTCAAATTAATCATTCTATCATACTCCTTCCTGAGGATCCTATGCCTGTAAGGTATGAAGATGAAAGAGTAGGATGGTTTACTTTACAGAAAATTAATTATAGTTCACCTAAACTTAAATCTGATAGTTATAATATTGTAAGAAGATGGAGACTTGAACCCTCTGATATTGAAGCATATAATAAAGGAGAATTAGTTGAACCAAAAAAATCAATAGTTTATTACTTAGACCCTGGAACCCCATTAAAATGGAGAAAGTATTTCAAAATGGGTATTGAGGATTGGAATTCTGCATTTGAAAAGGCAGGATTTAAAAATGCCATTATAGCAAAAGATCCTCCTTCAAAAGAAGAAGATCCTGATTTTAGTCCTGAAGACATTAGATATTCAACTGTTAGATATGTAGCGTCTACAACAAGAAATGCTACAGGACCAAGTGTTTCTGATCCAAGAACAGGTGAAATATTAGAAAGTGATATAATTTGGTATCACAATCATTTAAGATCTTACAGAAACAGGTATTTGCTAGAGACAGGAGCGTCAAACCCAAAAGCAAGAACTTTAAACACTCCAGAGGAAGAAATAGGGGAGATGATGAGAAGAGTAATTTCTCATGAAATTGGACACGCTTTAGGACTTCCACATAACATGAAAGCTAGTAGTGCTTACCCTGTTGATTCTTTGAGATCAGGTTCTTTTACTCAAAAATTTGGAATAGCTACAACTATAATGGATTATGCAAGGTATAATTATGTCGCTCAACCTGGAGATGAAAACATAAGATTTGTAAGACAACTAGGACCTTATGACGATTACTCAATCGAATGGGGTTACAGATTTTTTAATAAAAGCCCTGAAGAAGAAAAAGATATTTTAAAGAAGTTTGTTGATTCAAAATCTTTAGACCCAGTCTATATGTTTGGAGGTCGTGGAAACGATCCAAATTCACAAACTGAAAATATTGGAGATGATCCTGTTAAATCAAGTTTTTATGGTATCAAAAACTTAAAAATAGTAGCAGAAAATTTAAAAAGCTGGACACTTGAGCCGAATGAAAATTACAATGAATTAAATGAACTATATGGCGAACTAATTGGAGTATACAGAAGGTACATATATCATGTAATGGCATTGGTTGGAGGTATATATGACACTCCCCACAACGAAAATCAAAAAAATGTTTATAGGTATGTAAATGTTGATAAATCAAAACAGATTGAAGCTTTAGGTTTTTTAGACACAAACCTTTGGACAACTCAAGATTGGCTCATGAAACCTGATTTAATTTCACAAATTAGAGGAGAAGGTGTTTTAAACTCTGTTCAAGGTTTACAACTACAAGCCTTAGATAGGTTGTTAAATACGTCTAAACTAAATAGAATAGTTTCCTCAAACATTACTTTAAAAGGGAGTTCTTTAACTGTAGATGAATTAATTTTTAGTTTATTTAATTCTCTATTTACAAAAACTATAAATCCAGATTATTCACAGCAAAGGATGCAATTACATTTTGTTGAGAGGGTTGATGTTTTAATGAAAGATGAAAAATTAAACCAAGCTATTAAATCTATACTTGCGAATTTGAAAAAAGATGTTTTTTCTTATGCGAAATCAAGGTCTAAAAAATCAGACAGTAGTATAAAAAATCACTTTGAATATCTTAAAAAAAGTACTGGGACCTGATGAGTAGATCATCAAAAGAAAACCGATATTATTTGGGTAGGGTTGTACCAATTAAAAATTACTATTGAGATTTTTCGGTTTTTGTTATAACTTAGTTATAGTTAAAAGCAGTAAAGGCAACGATTCAGGCAACCAAAATTAAAAACCCCTGTAAATCAATGACTTACAAGGGTATTTGTGGAGTCGGAGGGAATCGAACCCTCGTCCAAACAAGCGATAAAAAAGCTTTCTACAGATTTAGTTTTCATTTAATTTTCGATAATATTCTGACTGAAAACTGCCTAAATAAAACTTATCTTCTTTAGTTTTAAAATTCTATCGAAGTTCTAGAATTTCTATGTTGACTTTGATGGTGTCTCAACATGAATCGCCGTCAACAAGGGCTATTCTGAGACATCTCACTTTCCCGCCTGGCGGGACAAAGGCTTTAACTTACTATAATTCAGTTATTAAGCTGCAAGAGCGTATTTATTTTCGCCATTTAAGGTTTGGTATCATTTTATTAACGAGCGATAACCCAGCGCTCGATCTGCTTACAATTCAACCGGACCTGCTGTCAAAACCAGTCGACCCCATTTTTTCAAAGAACTAATTTTTGAGGAACAAATATATGTTAATTTGATTTACTTGATGGAGTTAGTAGCTTTTCTAATAATTACTAATTTTTCTAGTAAACTTTCAAGTTTATTAATATTTAGCATATTAGCTCCGTCACTTTTTGCATTTTGTGGATCAAAATGAGTTTCAATAAATATACCATCCACACCTGTTGCTATACCAGCTTTAGCAATTGTTTCAATCATTTCAGGTCTACCTCCAGTAACTCCAGATGATTGATTTGGTTGTTGAAGAGAATGAGTAACGTCTAAAACGACTGGAGCAAATTCCTTCATGGCAGGGATTCCTCTGAAATCAACTATTAAATCTTGATATCCAAACATACTTCCTCTTTCAGTTATTATAGTATTGTTGTTTCCTGAATCTTTGATTTTTTTAACTGCGTGTGACATACTCTCAGGACTCATAAATTGCCCTTTTTTTAAACTGACATGTTTTCCAGTTTTAGCTGCAGCCACCAACAAGTCTGTTTGTCTTACTAAAAAAGCGGGTATTTGAAGAACATCTACGTATTTTGCTGCAAGTTCTGCATCTTTAATTTCGTGAATATCAGTTATTGTAGGTGTATTAAGTTTTTTCCCTACTTTTTTTAATATTTCCAAAGCTTTATTGTCTCCTATACCTGTAAAACTATCAATTCTGCTTCTGTTAGCTTTTTTAAAACTGCCTTTAAAAATAAAAGGAATTTTCAATCTGTTAGTTATGTCAAATATTTTCTCAGCAATTTCAAAAGCCATTTCTTCTCCTTCAATTGCACAAGGTCCTGCAATAAGAAAAAAATTATTAGAATCGTTATTCTTAATGTTTGGAATATTGTCTATCATTTCACAAATTTAATTTATGCTAAATTAAATAATATTCTCTAGTTCTGTGGTTTTGATGCAATTAGTATGTAAAAAGACATTACATTTGCGCGAAATTATAGAAAGTATAGATGCAATCAATAAGAAACATCGCAATTATAGCGCACGTTGACCACGGTAAAACAACTTTAGTAGACAAAATCATAGATCAAGCGAAAATTCTAGACGATCGAAAAGAACGTAAAGATTTATTGTTGGATAATAATGACTTGGAACGTGAAAGAGGAATTACTATTCTATCAAAGAATGTTTCAGTAAATTATAAAGATGTCAAAATTAATGTTATTGACACACCTGGTCACGCCGATTTTGGTGGAGAAGTTGAACGTGTTTTAAAAATGGCAGATGGAGTCTTGTTATTAGTTGATGCTTTTGAAGGACCTATGCCACAAACTCGTTTCGTACTTGGAAAGGCTTTGGAACTTGGATTAACACCAATTGTAGTAGTAAATAAAGTTGATAAAGAAAATTGTACGCCTGATATAGTACATGAAAAAGTATTTGATTTAATGTTTGCCTTAGATGCAACAGAAGAACAATTGGACTTCGCTACAATTTATGGTTCTGCTAAAAACGGATGGATGTCAACTGATTGGCAAGATCCAAAAGAAAATATTATTGATTTATTAGATGCTGTAATTGAATCTATTCCCGAAGCGCCACACAGAGAGGGTTCTCCTCAAATGCAAATCACATCCTTAGATTTTTCATCATTTACAGGTAGACTTGCTATTGGACGTGTGTTCAGGGGAGACTTAGAGGAAAATAAAGATTACATGCTCTGTAAAGCAGATGGATCTACTAAAAAAGTAAGAATTAAAGAATTGCATGTTTTTGAAGGAATGGGCAAAGCAAAAATTTCTAAAGTCAGAAGTGGAGATATTTGTTCAATTACAGGTTTGGAAGGATTTGAAATTGGAGATACTATTGCAGATGTTGAAAATCCTGAAGCATTACCAAGAATTGAAGTAGATCAACCTACAATGAGTATGTTGTTCACTATTAATAATTCTCCATTTTTTGGAAAAGAAGGTAAATATGTGACTTCTCGTCACTTACGCGACAGATTGTTTAAGGAAATGGAAAAAAACTTAGCTCTGCGTGTAGATACAACTGACAGTGAAGATAAATTTAATGTTTTTGGCCGTGGAGTATTACACTTGTCCGTTTTGATTGAAACAATGAGAAGAGAGGGATATGAATTACAAGTTGGAAGGCCACAGGTAATTATAAAGGAAATTGATGGAGTAAAATCTGAACCATATGAAACTCTATCAATTGATGTTCCTGAGGAGAGTGCTTCGAAAGCAATTAATTTAGTTTCTCTTCGTAAAGGTGATTTATTGGTAATGGAACCTAAAGGTGATTTGCAGCATTTAGAATTTACAATTCCTTCCAGAGGTTTAATTGGTTTGCGTAATAGAATTTTAACAGCAACAGCAGGTACTGCAATTATTAATCATAGATTTAGTGAATACGGTCCTTTTAAGGGTGAATTTACAGAAGATATTAAGGGCGCTATAGTTTCTTCTGCAGCAGGAAAAGCAACAGCTTACGCAATTGACAGACTACAAGACAGAGGACGTTTTTTTATAGATATTAATGAAGAAATTTATATAGGTCAGGTTGTGGGGGAAAATAGTAAGGATTCCGACATGGGAGTTAATTTAATTAAAGGAAAACAATTGACAAATATGCGTAAATCTGGTACTGATGATGCTATGAAAATTGCTCCAAAAGTTGATTTTTCTCTTGAAGAATGTATGGAATATATTAAAGTAGATGAATATTTAGAAGTTACTCCATCTAGTTTGCGAATGAGAAAAATTACTTTTAGGCCATAAAAAATAATTTTTATGTTTTTTTTGAAAGCTCAAAAAATCTTTCTTTCTCAATTCTTATTGTTTTTTCTGGAAATTTTGAAATAATATCGTAATCGTGTGTTGCGATTAAAACAGTAGTTCCACTATTGTTAATTTCTTTGATTAAACTCATTATTTCAGAACTTGTTGCGGGATCCAGGTTTCCTGTGGGTTCATCAGCTAAAATTATTTCTGGATTGTTTAAAAGTGCTCTAGAAATTGCTACTCTTTGTTGTTCTCCACCAGATAATTCAAATGGGTATTTATCAATTACGCGTTCGAGTTTTACTTTTTCCAGAACTTCTTTAATTCTAGAATTTATTTTTTCCGAGTCTTTCCATTCAGTTGCTCTAAGAACAAACTCAAGATTTTTTTTTATTGTTATGTTAGGAAGAAGTTTAAAATCTTGAAAAACAACACCTAGTTTTCTTCTTAAAAAAGGAATTTCTTTATCTTTTATTTTATTAAGGTTAGTGTCTAAAATTCTAGCTTCTCCCTGCTTTACAATAATATCTCCATAAAGAATTCTTAATAAACTACTTTTACCCACCCCTGTTTTTCCAATAAAATAAATAAACTCTCCTTTTTTTACAGTTAAATTAATATTTGTAAGAATTGAAGTGTTGTTTTGTGAAATATTAACGTTTTTCAAAAATACAATTGGACTTATTGGAGTTTTTTCCATAAAACCAAATTAGTAAAAGTTTCACTTTTAAATATGTTTTTTCTTTTTATTAATATTTAATTACATATTTACACCATTTTTATTAATTATATATAAATATGAAATCATTAATATTAAAATTTATAATAAATTAAACTATTTATGTCATATTTGCTTAAAAATTTTATTATGTGTGGAATTGTATGCGCTTTAGATTTAAAACAATCTTCAGATTTGTTAAGATCTCAAGTTTTGGAAATGTCAAAAAAAGTTAGACATAGAGGTCCTGATTGGAACGGAATTCATTGCGGAAAAAATGTTTTATTAGCTCATGAAAGATTAGCAATTGTTGATCCGGCATCAGGAAATCAACCGATTTACAGTGATGATAAAAATTTGATTTTAGCTGCTAATGGAGAAATCTACAATCATCAGGATTTAAGAGCTCAACTTGGTTCTAATTATGCTTTTCAAACTAATTCCGATTGTGAAATAATTCTTGCTCTTTATAAAGAAAAAGGAGTGAATTTCATTGATGATTTAAACGGTATTTTTGGTTTTGTTCTTTATGACGAAGTGAATGATGAATACTTAATTGCTCGTGATCATATGGGAATTATTCCTTTATACATGGGTTGGGATAAACACGGAACTTTTTATATTTCATCTGAACTTAAAGCTTTAGAGGGTGTTTGTAATAAAATTGAAATTTTTCCACCAGGGCATTTTATGTCTAGCAAAGATAATAAGCTAGTAAAATGGTACGATAGAGATTGGATGAATTTTGATTACGTTAAAGATAACAATACAAGTATAGATGATTTACAAATAGCTTTAGAAAATGCTGTTCATAGACAGCTTATGAGCGATGTTCCCTATGGAGTGTTATTGTCAGGTGGTTTAGATTCCTCAATTACATCTGCACTTGCAAAAAAATATTCAAAAAATAGAATTGAATCTAACGATGTTAAATCCGCTTGGTATCCTCAACTTCATTCTTTTGCTGTAGGATTGAAAGGGTCACCTGATTTAATAGCCGCTCAAAAGGTAGCTGATCATATTGATTCGATACATCATGAAATAACTTTTACAGTTCAAGAGGGCCTAGATGCTATTAGAGATGTAATATATCACTTGGAAACCTACGATGTTACTACAATTAGAGCTTCTACGCCAATGTATTTAATGGCTAGAGTTATTAAATCTATGGGTATTAAAATGGTTTTATCTGGTGAGGGAGCTGATGAAATTTTTGGAGGTTATTTGTATTTTCATAAAGCGCCTGATTCTAAAGAATTTCATGAAGAAACTGTAAGAAAATTAGATAAATTATATCAATACGATTGTTTGAGGGCTAATAAATCTCTGGCAGCTTGGGGAATTGAAGGTAGAGTCCCCTTTTTAGATAAAGAGTTTATTGATGTTGCAATGCGAATAAATCCAAAAGACAAGATGATTACATCAGAAAAAATGGAAAAGTGGGTTTTAAGAAAAAGCTTTGAAAAATATCTTCCTGAATCTGTGGCTTGGAGACAAAAAGAGCAATTTAGTGATGGCGTGGGATACGATTGGATAGATAGTTTGAAAGATTTAGTAAACGAAAAAGTGTCTGATGATATGTTTAAAAATGCAAAATTTACTTTTCCTTTTCAAACTCCAATGTCAAAAGAAGAATACTATTATAGATCAATTTTTGAGAATCATTTCCCTTCAGAAACGTCTGCCACCACAGTTCCTTCAGTTCCTTCTGTAGCATGTAGCACACCAATAGCTTTGGAATGGGATAAGGCATTTAAAAACTTAAACGATCCGTCTGGAAGATCTGTTTCTAATGTTCATAATGACTCCTATTAATTTATACTAAATTTAAGTTAAAATTGTTGATAACTTAGGCCTATTCAACTCTGATAATTAACTAATTTCCTTGGTTAATTAGTTATATTTGTTTTAACCAAAAATTTATTAAAAATCATATAAAATGAGTGAAGAGATAAATAAGAATCAGTATTCTGCTGATAGTATACAAGCTCTTGAGGGGATGGAGCATGTTAGAATGAGACCATCGATGTACATTGGTGATGTTGGTGTGCGAGGTTTACATCATTTAGTTTATGAAGTCGTTGATAATTCTATCGATGAGGCAATGGCTGGACATTGTAACGAAATCAATGTTTCAATAAATGAAGATAATTCAATCTCTGTTGATGATAACGGTAGGGGTATTCCTGTCGGGATTCATAAAAAAGAAGGTGTTTCAGCTCTTGAAGTAGTAATGACTAAAATTGGAGCTGGGGGTAAGTTTGATAAAGATTCTTATAAAGTTTCTGGTGGACTTCATGGCGTAGGAGTGTCTGTTGTAAATGCATTATCTGATCATCTTACCGCAAGGGTATTTAGAGATGGTAAAACTTGGATTCAGGAATACAGCAAAGGAAAAGCATTATTTCCCGTTAAGCAAGATGGTGATTCCTCAAAGTCTGGTACTGAGGTTACGTTTAGACCAGATAAATCGATATTTAAAGAATCTCAAGAATATAGCTATGAAACTTTAGCCAATAGAATGAGAGAATTATCTTTCTTAAACAAGGGAATTACAATTTCACTCACTGATAAACGAACTAAAGTAGAAGGTGAATTTGTTAAAGAAGTTTTTAAATCTGATGAAGGATTAAAAGAATTTATTAGGTTTTTAGATGAAAACAGAGAACCGTTAACCTCCGATGTTATTTCAATGGAGGGTGAAAAAAATAATATTCCCGTTGAAGTAGCCATGATTTATAATACATCGTTTTCTGAGAATTTACATTCTTATGTAAACAATATAAATACTCACGAAGGAGGTACACATTTAGCCGGTTTTAGAAGAGGTTTGACATCTACGTTGAAAAAATATGCTGACTCGTCAGGAATGTTGGATAAATTAAAATTTGATATAGCAGGAGATGACTTCAGAGAAGGTCTAACGGCTATAGTTTCAGTTAAAGTAGCAGAACCACAATTTGAAGGCCAAACTAAAACAAAATTAGGAAACAGAGAAGTTAACTCTGCTGTTTCACAAGCGGTTTCAGAAATGTTGGAGAATTATTTGGAAGAGAATCCTGGAGATGCTAAAATTATTGTTGAAAAGGTTATTCTTGCGGCTCAAGCTAGACATGCAGCCAGAAAAGCTCGTGAAATGGTTCAAAGAAAAACCGTAATGAGTGGGGGAGGGTTACCTGGAAAACTTTCAGATTGCTCTGAACAAGATCCAGAACTTTGCGAAGTTTTTCTAGTTGAGGGAGATTCTGCTGGTGGAACAGCTAAACAAGGAAGAGACAGGAATTTTCAAGCTATTTTACCATTAAGAGGGAAGATACTTAATGTTGAAAAAGCGATGCAGCATAAAGTTTTTGAGAATCAAGAAATAATAAATATCTATACTGCTCTTGGAGTTACAATAGGAACAGAAGATGACAGTAAAGCTCTTAATTTAGAAAAATTAAGGTATCATAAGATTGTAATTATGTGTGATGCCGATGTCGATGGAAGTCATATTGCAACTTTGATATTGACTTTCTTTTTTAGATATATGAAAGAGCTAATTGAAAACGGAAATATTTATATAGCAACACCTCCATTATACTTGGTTAAAAAAGGTGCTAAAAAACGATACGCTTGGAATGATGAAGAACGAGATGGAATTATGGAAGAATTTGGTCAAGGATCTTCAATCCAAAGGTATAAAGGTTTAGGTGAGATGAATGCTATTCAGCTTTGGGATACTACTATGAATCCAGAATTTAGAACTTTTAGAAAAGTGACAATTGATAATGCAGTTGAAGCTGACAGAGTATTTTCAATGTTAATGGGTGATGAGGTTCCACCACGTAGAGAGTTTATTGAAAAAAATGCTACATATGCTAATATTGATGTTTAATAAATAATTATAAAATAAATGAAAGTAACTATTGTAGGTGCAGGAAATGTAGGATCAACATGTGCAGAAGTAATTGCAACTCAATCCATTGCGAGTGAAGTTGTTCTTTTGGATATTAAAGAAGGTTTTGCTGAAGGAAAAGCTTTGGATATGATGCAAACTCAAACAACTATAGGTTTTGGAACAAAAATAATTGGCACGACTGGAGATTACTCAAAAACATCTGATAGTGATGTTGTAGTTATTACATCGGGTATTCCTAGAAAACCTGGAATGACAAGAGAGGAATTAATTGGAATTAATGCTGGTATTGTTAAAACAGTTTCTGAAAATGTTTTAAAATTTTCACCAAACACAATAATAGTTGTTGTTTCTAATCCAATGGATACCATGACTTATTTAGCACTTAAATCAACAGGGTTGCCAAAAAACAGAGTAATTGGTATGGGTGGAGCTTTAGACAGTTCTAGATTTAAAACTTATCTATCTCAAGCTTTAAATAGACCTGCGAATGATATTCATGGAATGGTGATAGGTGGTCATGGTGATACAACCATGATTCCTTTGACAAGATTAGCTACATACAACGGATTACCAATATCAGATCTAATTTCAGAAGAGAAATTAGATGATGTGGCAGCTAGTACTATGGTTGGTGGAGCAACTTTAACAAAATTATTAGGTACCTCAGCGTGGTATGCACCTGGGGCTTCAGTTGCTTTTCTTGTAAAATCTATTTTAAACGATGAAAAGAGAATTATTCCTTGCTCAGTTTTTTTAGACGGAGAGTATAATCAAGATGATATTTGTATTGGTGTTCCATGTATTATTGGAAAAAATGGTTGTGAAAAAATTATTAATTTAAATTTAAATGACAAGGAAATGGTAAAATTTGCTGATAGCGCCTCTGCTGTCAGAAAAATGAATTTAGCTCTATAGGTATAGATAATTTAATAAATTACTTTGATGTTTATTCTTAGAATTGCTTTATCATCAAGTAAATCATATATTTGCTCGTTTTAAAAAAAGAACTCATAAATAATATATTATGCATAATAATGGTCTAATAAAGTTTTTTGCTTTTTGTTTCACTCTTGTTAGTGTTTACCAAATTTCATTCACTTTTATAACATCAGGCATTGAAGATAGTGCGTCTGAATATTCTATAAACTCTATTTCAAGTCAACAGGAAAATTTTGCCGATCTAAGAGAAGAAAAATATAACAATTATTTAGATTCTATTTCTGATGAGTCTGTTCTAGGCTTTACGACTTATAAAAGTGCAAAAAATAAAGAATTAAATAAAGGTCTAGATTTAAAGGGAGGTATTGATGTTACGCTTCAAGTTTCAGTTAAGGATATTCTAAAAGGTCTTTCAGAAAACTCCAAAGATCCTGTATTTAATAAAGCATTAAATGATGCTGATATTTTACAAAAAGAATCTGATGATACTTATGTTGAATCATTCTTTAATGCTTTTGACGAAATTAGTACTGATACCTCATTGGCATCTCCAGATATTTTTGCAAATAGATCATTAAGTGATGAAATAAATTTTGAAATGACTAATGCCGAGGTTAAACCGATAATTAGAAGAAAAATTGATGAATCGATTGTTTCAGCTTTTGAAGTATTAAGAAAAAGAATAGATAAATTTGGAGTAACTCAGCCTAATATTCAGCGTTTGGGTAATTCAGGAAGAATTAGAGTTGAATTACCTGGAGCTAAAGACGTTGCTAGGGTTAAGAACCTTCTTCAAAGTACAGCTCAGTTGGAATTTTGGTACACCGAGAAAAATGATGATTTTTTACCTTTTTTATCAAAAGCTAATGAGGTGTTAAAAACTATTTTAGTTGAAGATGATAAATCAGAAAAGATAGAAACATCCGAAATAGATGATTTATTAGCTGATGTTGAAGCTAATGATTCCATCAATTCTAGTGAAAAAAACCCTCTTTTTGATTATTTAGTTGGAACTGGTTTTCAAGGAGGACCAGTAATTGCACAATTTTTATCAAAAGATCAAAAGAAAATTGAGGAGTATTTGTCAATGCCAGAAATTAGACAATTACTTCCATCTGAAAAAAGATTTACTCGTTTTTTATTTGGTAAGACAGATGTGTCAAATAATGTAGTTGATCTTTATGCGATTAAATCTAACAGAGATAATAAACCACCACTTAGTGGTAGTGTAGTTGTTGATGCAAGTCAATCTTATGATCAGGTTGGGGCAGCAGCTGTTTCAATGCAGATGAACGGAAAGGGTGCTAGAAAATGGGAAGAAATGACAGGAACTGCCTATACAGAAAAAAGTAATATTGCTATTGTATTAGATGATATAGTATACTCAGCGCCTGGAGTTTCACGAGGTGCAATTTCGGGTGGTAGATCTGAAATTTCTGGTCAATTTACTTTAAATGAAGCAATTGATTTAGCTAATGTTCTAAGAGCGGGAAAATTACCTGCTTCAGCTGAAATTATTGAATCTGAAGTGGTTGGTCCTTCACTTGGAAAAGAAAATATTGAAAAAGGTATCAATTCTTTTATTATAGCTCTAATTCTAGTTCTTATTTGGATGATTTTTTATTATGGTAGGGCAGGGATATATGCGGATGTTGCTCTGGTATTGAACTTAGTTTTAATATTTGGAATTTTAGCTGGATTAGGTGCGGTACTAACGCTTCCTGGAATTGCTGGTATTGTGTTAACAATCGGTATGTCAGTAGATGCTAATGTTCTTATTTTTGAAAGAATTAGAGAAGAGTTAGGAAAAGGAAAAGGTCTGAAACAATCTGTTGGAGACGGATTTAGTAATGCATTATCTTCAATTTTAGATGCCAATATTACAACTGGTCTTACGGCTTTAATTCTTTTTGTTTTTGGATCAGGTCCAATAAAAGGTTTTGCAACAACTTTATTAATTGGTATTGCAACATCATTGTTTACAGCAATTTTTATAACAAGAATGTTAGTTGATTCTAGATTATCAAAAGGTAAAATTCTTGATTTTTCTACAACACTCACCAAAAATTTGTTCAGTAAACTTTCTATTAGATTTTTACAAAAGAGAAGAGTTGCTTATTTTGTTTCAGCATCTTTATTACTAATTAGTCTTTACTCGTTAAGTACAAATGGACTAAATCAGGGTGTTGATTTTGTAGGAGGAAGAACTTATACTGTGAGATTTGATAATGATGTAAATCAAAGTGAAATACAAGCTTCATTAATTGATGTTTTAGGAAATGCAGAAGCAAAAACATTTGGTTCTGATAATCAATTAAAAATTACTACTAATTATAAAGTTGATGTTGAAGGAATTGAGGTTGATGATGAAATTCAACAAAAAATGTTTGATGCTTTAAAAACTAAGTTTCCTGAAAATTTAACTTATGATGATTTTGTAAATGGAGCTGATGATAAGTCAGTAGGAATAATGGGATCCTCTAAAGTTGGTCCTACCATTGCTGATGATATAAAAAAGAATTCATTTCTAGCAATTTTTGGTTCTTTGTTTGTAGTTTTCTTGTATATATTATTAAGATTTAGAGATTGGCAATACTCATTAGGAGCTGTTACTGCAGTTTTTCATGATGTTTTAATAGTACTAGGGATATTTTCTTTAACCTATTCATTTATGCCTTTTAATATGGAAATTAACCAAGCATTTATTGCAGCAGTGCTAACCGTAATAGGATATTCTTTAAATGACACTGTTGTTGTGTTTGATAGGATTAGAGAGTTTAGGTTAATAAATAAATCTTGGGAGTTTACTAAGACAGTTAATGGTGCCCTAAACAGCACTTTGAGTAGAACTTTAAATACTTCTTTTACAACTTTAGTTGTGCTACTTTCAATTTTTCTTTTTGGAGGAGAATCTATTAGAGGATTTATGTTTGCTTTAATTATTGGTGTATTAGTTGGTACATACTCATCTGTTTTTATTGCAACACCAGTTATGTTTGATACACTAAGAAAGAGTTTAAAGAAATAATTTAAACTATTTTTTTCTGGAATAGATCATAAGGCATAATCCTATAATTATAAATGGGATACTTAGCCATTGACCAGTTGATAAAATTCCTAAAGTATCTTCAAGTCCACCTCCTTGACTTTCTTTTACATTTTCAACTAGTATTCGTATTGAAAAAAGGCAAGTTAAAAACAGTCCAAAAATGAAACCTTTATGTTTTTTCAAATTAGTCTTCCAGTAAATATTCCAAAGGAGAATAAATAATATTAAATAACCAAAGGCCTCATATAGTTGTGCAGGATGTCTTGGAAATATTTCACCATTATTTAAGAAAACAACACCAAAATTTGAATTTGTATAATTTCCAACAATTTCAGAATTGAAAAAATTTCCTATTCTAACAAACATTCCACCTATTGCAATCGGAATAACTATTCTATCAAAAATCCACAATACTGAATCGTATTTAAATTTGTATTTATAGATAAACATTGATGTAATTATACCAATAGTTGCCCCATGACTAGCTAGTCCTCTGTAGCCAACAAATTTCCAACCATCAATTATTCCAAAAAAAAATGAACTATTTATATCTCTTTTTATAGGAAGAAAAATCTCTATTAAATTATTTTGAAAATAATCCCAATTATAAAAAAACACTTCACCTAATCTCGCACCAATAAGAGTTCCAAATACTACATAAATAAAAAGTGGTTCTACTAATGTAACTGACTTGTTATCATTAATATATATTTTTTGAACAATATAATAACCTAAAGAAAAAGCTATTATAAACATTACACTGTACCAATATATTGTTAAAGGGCCAAGATTTAAAAAAACTTCATTTGGTGCCCAATCTATTTTAAATAACATCATAATTAATATTTATTTTACTAAGGTATAGGATCATATCCATTTCCTCCCCATGGATTACATTTTAATATTCTTTTAATACTCATTAACGAACCTTTAAACAGACCATGTTTTATTAAGCATTGTTTAGAATATTCTGAGCAAGTTGGGGTATATCTACAAGTTGAGGGTAATAATGGAGAAATGAAATATTGGTATAGTTTAATTAAAATTAAAAACGGATATATAAAAATTCTTTTCATTAGATTAACTCAAATGAAGAGCTGTTTTTGTCGTCATTTAGTTGTATTCCAATTTTTAACAACTCATCTCTTATTTGATCTGATAGTATAAAGTTTTTATCATTTCTAGCCTGAGATCTTATTTTAATTAATAACTCAACGAGTTCTTTTTGAGAATCTGATTTTTCAACTTCATTATTGTCTTTGTTAAAACCTAAAATATCAAATAAAATCTCATCAAAAGTTTTAGATAGTTTTTCTTTATCATTAGTATTTAAATTTTTTGAATTGATCTTAACATTGTTTATAAACTTAACACATTCAAATAAATCAGCAATTAACATAGGAGTATTAAAATCGTCATTCATTTTAGAGTAACATTTGCTAATCCAAAGATCTATATCGAAATCAGAAGCTTCATTATTGTGATTTAATTTAGAAATCAACGAGTATCCACTCATAAGTTTTTTAAATCCTTTTTCAGAAGCAAGCAAAGCATCATTACTTAAATCCAATACGCTTCTGTAATGGGCTTGATAAATAAAGAATTTAACAACATTAGGGCTAAATGATTTACTTAAAATTTTATTATTACCATTAAAAACCTCATTTGGTAAAATAAAATTTTCAATTGATTTCGACATTTTTTTTCCATTCAATGTAAGCATATTGGTATGCATCCAAAATTTTGCTGGATTCTTTCCGTCTATAGCTTCTGATTGAGCTATTTCACAATCATGATGTGGAAATTTTAAATCAATTCCACCGCCGTGAATATCAAAAAAATCTCCAAGATATTTTTTACTCATTGAAGTACACTCTAGATGCCATCCTGGAAAACCTTTTCCCCAAGGAGAATCCCAAAACATGATATGATTTTTTTCAGCTTTTTTCCACAATGCGAAATCTTGTGGGCTTTTTTTATCTGTTGACCCATCTAATGATCTTGACTGATTTAGCATATCTTCGAGTTTTCTTCCACTTAATTTTCCATAAGTTTTCGATTCATTGAATTTTAAAATATCAAAATATACTGAACCGTTTTTCTTGTAGGCGAATCCAGATTTTAATATTTGTTTTATACTCTCAATTTGTTCAATTATATGACCAGTAGCACTAGGCTCAATACTTGGTGGTAATGTGTTTAACTTATTTAAGATGTTATGAAAATCTAAAGTGTATTTTTGTACGACTTCCATAGGCTCTAAGTTCTCTAATCTGGCTTTTTTAGAAACCTTATCTTCACCTGTATCATCTTCATTTTCTAAATGACCCACATCAGTTAGATTTCTTACATATCTTACACTGTAGCCTAAGTGTTTAAGATACCTAAAAATTAAATCAAATGATATAAATGTTCTGCAATTTCCTAAATGTGCGTTACTGTATACAGTTGGTCCACATACATACATTCCAACGTTGGATTGTTGAATTGGTATAAATTTTTCTTTTTTGCCAGTTAAGGAATTGTATAATTTTAAATCTTTAGCGTAGTTTGAAATCATTTCAAATTATTTCAGCTTTAATTACTAATATAACCTAAAAATTCTCTTTTAACATTTTTATCTTTAAACCTACCTCCAAATTCAGCAGTAACTGTACTGCAATCTACATCTTTTATTCCTCTTGAATTGACACATAAGTGTTTTGCATCAATAACACATGCAACATCTTCAGTACCTAGTGCTTCTTGTAAAGCTTTGACTACTTGTATAGTAAGTCTTTCTTGAACTTGAGGACGTTTTGAAAAGTAATCAACAATTCTATTCATTTTGGATAAACCAATTACATTTCCTTTAGAAAAATATGCAACATGAGCCTTTCCAATTATTGGTAATAAATGATGTTCACAGGTTGAATAAACAGTGATGTTCTTTTCAACCAACATCTCTTTGTACAAATATTTATTATCAAATGTTGATGCTTTTGGCATTTTATCTGGATTTAAACCTCCAAAAAGTTCATTAACCCAAGCTTTAGCAACTCTTTTAGGTGTGCCTTTTAAACTGTCGTCTGTGAGGTCCATTCCTATTGTTTCTAAAATGTTATAAACGTTTTTTTCTATAATTGAAATTTTTTCTTCATCACTTATTTCAAAAGCATCTTCTCTTAAAGGAGTGTCGGGTGAAGAACTTAAATGATCATCCCCAGCAATATCTACTTGTTCTTCAAAAAATTTTTCGTATTTCATATTGATAATAAATGTGTTGCAAAGTTAATTAAAGATTAATTAATTCTAAAATTTAAATACAATTGATAATGATGTGATTGAGTGAGTTGATTTTAATAAAGCTTTATCAGTCAGACCAGTGTCAAATAATTGATGATTTTTACTTTGTTCTAATGTTTTATGAGAAAAATTAATTAATGTATTTCCAAAATCGTAACCAAATCCATATGAAATAGAACTATTATCTTCAGTAAAATTTATGAAAGGACTTTCGATGGAATTGAAACCAGCTCTTAAACTTAATTTATTCAATCTTATTTCAGAACCTATCTTAAAATCTAATGTGCTTTGTAGTTGTGATTTAATTAAATTATTAGAATCAGAGAATACATTTTTTGGTTTGACTTTAATTTTTGAATAATCTTTAGAAATTACATCAAGACTTAGTAATCCAATTTTTCCAATAACCAAAGCTGAGCTTAATGTTATAGAAGATGGCGAGTTTAATTTATATTTTGGATATAAATTTGTTATTCTTGGATCAACTATATCTCTGTAATTTAATCCATTTAAATCAACTGATTCGGTTTCTAAATATTGTGATGTTTCATCCCAAAGAGTATACCACGTTGGGGATTGATAAGAAATTCCAATTCTTAATTTATTAAATTTTCTTAACGCACCAATCTGAAAAGAAAAGCCTTCTCCGTAAGTTGTTAATCTGTTTTCAAACAAAATTGACTTTATTGCAGAATCATCATCAAAATTTGACTCGAAATGTCTAGTGTAGTTTTCTGTGTAAATTTCGTGTGTGTTTATATTTAATCCAAAATAAAAATCTTCCTTGAACTGAATTGCAATATTTAAATTGTATTTATTATTGTAACCTTTAGAATCACTTGTGTATTGCTGATCAACTCCATTGTTGTAGCGTGCAAGTGAATAAAAGTTATTATTTGAACCATCAAAGTCAATTAGATAACCTTGGTATGCCAAGAACGCTTGTTGCGCTGAAAAACCATAATATTCTCCAAGAAATTTATAAACTTCCGAAGTAGATTCATTTGCAGCAACACTTATATCTGAAACGCTAACTCCATTTGAATTGTTAATGAAAAATTTATCTATTGAATTAAGTTGATTTCTCCCTTTTATTTCAAAATTATCGTAATAGGAGTTATTAGTTTGAGCATTTACACTGAAAGATATTTTATTGACATTTCCTCCACCATAATTTTCAAAAACCCAAACACCTCCCGCCTGATTACCACTAAATTTATTTTTACTTATACTAGATGTATTAGAAAAATAGTATGATTTAGTTGATTTATTACTATTAGAAAGTGTAAATTCATATTGGTTATCGTTGAAAACTGCACTTCCAGCAGGATTGACATTAATCGCAGATAAATCACCTCCAAGAGCACCAAATGCACCTCCCATTGATTCAAACCTCGCAGATCCAACAGGGTTGTCTATAGATATTTTTAAAAAATCATTTAAACTCTGAGAGTTTAATGAAAATGAAAAAAGTAATAAAAAAAATGAAATTTTTTTCAGTAACATGTAAAATATTATCTTTTACCTCTAGACACACTACCTGATCTTCCAGAAGACCCACCGCTACTTATACTACCAACGCTAGATCTTGATGAATTAGATGATGAAGAATAGTTTGGTCTTGTACTACTTGAACTAGATGAACTAATATTTGTTCTTGAGTAGTTTCTGGCTTTATTACTAGAGTTGTTACTACTATTTTCAGGTCTAGAGTAGCTTCTTGTATTATTACCATTATTTTCAGGTCTAGAATAAACTCTTCCTTTATTTAATGAACCAGTACTGGACCTATTTACATCATATGATCTTGTGTTACCGTATTTGCTAGCTTGAAAATTAGATTTTGATTTATTATCAGTACTAGAATTTCCATAGTTACCCATTTCACCTCTGTTTTGGTACCCTCTTGCTGGTCCTACTCTACCTTGGCTATTTTTAAGAGCATAGTAAACTCTATTAATGTTTCTGTTTTTTATTTGTTCTAATTTTTCTGTTTTTTCTCCTGTTTTAGAATTTACTATTTTACTGTCATTTCTTCCAACATTATAATTTGTTATTGTGTTTGAATTGGATGAATTTTCAAGAATTCCATTATCGCTAGAATATAAAGAACTTCTTTTACCGTTCATGTAGGCAACTCTATTATCGTTTCTGTAGTAATACGGATCATTATAATCTGGTCCATTGTAGTATGGATGCCACCACCAGTTATTCCACATTCCATAACCATAACCATAACCATAACCATAACCATAACCATAACCATTTCCATATCTAGGATAGTTAAATCCCCATGGAGATCTCCATCTATACCAATTACTAGAAATGTAATTGTCGTACCAATTATATCCATAAGGGTAGTAATTCATGTATGGTTTGTAGACGTAACGATCTCTAAATATTATATTTACTGAAGTTGGATTATCTCCCCAAGAACCGTTACTATTAGTATATGAAACATTTGTATTTGAGGAATATGAATTTATATCAGTAAGCACAGAATCATTAATAGAACTATTAATACCTAATTCATCTGATTTTTGTTCAAAATAATTTTTATAAAAAGCACTGTTATTGTTGGAAACTTCAACTTTATTAC